>Ga0194117_10001391_pt1 | contig 28346 bp, 14 predicted proteins | sample TA2MahsurfametaG_FD_160579 | JGI IMG/M metagenome (GOLD analysis project Ga0194117, IMG submission 160579) | Freshwater microbial communities from Lake Tanganyika, Tanzania - TA2015009 Mahale N1 surface | ecosystem: Environmental > Aquatic > Freshwater > Lake | place: Tanzania: Lake Tanganyika... | reverse complement strand
TGGCGGGTAGTAGTTTCTTCATGCCGCGCATCGTAAGCCCCTGCCCTACTTCCCCGCTTTCCAGAGTTGGTATTGCGCGGCGGCTTCGGCGGCGTACTTGGCGGCGTACTTGGCGGCGTCGGCGGCGGCGATGGCTCGAATGGTTTCGATGCGTGAGATTCTAGCAATATCGGCGGCGGCGGCGGCTTGTTTGGCGGCTTTGACGGCGTCACAGCGGGCGTACCAGATCTCCGCGGGGCCATCCCCCCCCGCGGCCTCCCTGGCGGCGCTGTAGGCGGCGGCTTCATCGGCGGATGCCTTTGCAGCGCGTGCGGATGCCTCGGCATTGGATGCGTGCGAACAACCCACAAGGGCGACAACGGCTACGGCGATGATGGTGGGTAGCAGTTTGTTCATGCTCCTACATAGACCACATTTCGTCAGCTTGTTCCCGGCTTGGCACCGTATCCGAAGGAGCACGCATAGGCGCTCCAAAGGGGGAGCCCAAAGCCCCAAGCAACGGAAAACGATCAAGCAGCTCAAAGTAGTCGGGTCGACCTATCACGGCGTCCATGGCGGGCAAGATGGCGCGCTCTGCCTGATCGGTCATGTTGCCGCCGTACAGCACAATAAAGTCATACTGATCGGTCGTCAATCTTCCGTGGTTCCAATTCAACATAAGCCCCCCCAGCGACTGACCAAACTCAATACGGTCAATCAACTCCACCTGTGACCACTTCAACTTGGTTTCTATTGCCTCAATGCCACTTGTCATCGCCCTGTCCACAATAGTGCGAATCGCGGTCGGCAAAAAACCAATCTGAACGGTGTCGATATCACTGTCATAGTTCATGGCAAACCGCGCAGGGTAATCCCCTGCCCTACTTCCCCGCTTTGGCGCGTTCGTACATAGCGGCGGCTTCGGCGGCGTACTTCTCGGCGGCTTGGCTGTCGATGCAGACGCCGTTGCTGTACTGGATGCCGTTGGCTTGGGCTACGGCGGCGGCGGCGTTGGCTAGTTCAAGCGAGGACGGCTCTCTCGAACAACCCACAAGGGCGACAACGGCTACGGTGAGAATGGCGGGTAGTAGTTTGTTCATGCCGCGCAGGATAAGCCGGCGTCGGTGATCCTCGCGGTACAGACTTGGTACAGACTTTCGGTGACACAAGAGAGACAAACGGCACACCCGTCGCTACGCTGATGCCCATTCGGAGCGCAGAAAGGCGCTTAGAGTGCATGCGGTTTCATCTTGGGGCGATTCCCAAGCTGAATGTCGAGGGTTCGAGTCCCTTTGCCCGCTTTGATCGCGGCGCAGACGCGCGGCGGGCGCGCTGCGGAAGCGGCGCAAGTAAGCACATTCCCTCGCGAGCGGGCTGCGGCTACCGCAGCCCACACGCGCAGTGCGGTTCGGCTCGCGGATAGCGCCCGCAAGTCGAGGTAAGTGTTTCAGGAAACTGTGCAGCGCGCCAATCAGCGGGTAACGGAGTACGCGGAGTAACCGCGGGAGCGAGCGGCGGGCACTCATTGGCAAGGGTGGGCGCGGCCGCAGGCGGTGGTTCACGCCGGCGGGGTCAGAAGGATGCAATCCGATCGCGGATCGTTTTGGCGCGGCTGCGACACTCTTCGGCAAGGCTGCTTTGCTTCAGTGCGTCGAGCACCTCGCTCCGGCGTTCCCAATACACCGCGGCGTTGTCGAGGGTATTGGCATCAGTTGACTGAAGCAGCTCTTCTGCAAGCGATAGGGCGGAATCCAGCCGAGCCAGGGCTGATGCAGCGTTGCCAGCACCCAGATCGCGCTCGGCAAGCAGTTGAGCGGTCCAGACGACCTGATTCAGGCTCACGCTCAAGTCGCGCAGGCTCTTTGGGTTTCCGATCTGCTCTGCGAGTTGACGAGAGATCTTGAGTACTTCAAGAAACTTCGCATACGCCTCATCGACTTGGCCACGCGAGAGCTCGATATTGGCAACGCGGCTGAGCGCGAAACCGAGGTCGCGCAGGCTCTCTGGGTTTCCGATCTGCTGTGCGAGTTGACGAGAGATCTTGAGTACTTCAAGAAACTTCGCATACGCCTCATCGACTTGGCCACGCGAGCGCTCGATATCGGCAACGCAGCTGAGCGCGATACCGAGGTCGCGCAGGCTCTGTGGGTTTCCGACCTGCTGTGCGAGTTGACGAGAGATCGTCAGGTATTCGAGAAACCTCGCATACGCCTCATCGACTTGGCCACGCGAGCGCTCGATATCGCCAACGTGCATGAGCGCGACACCGAGGTCCCGCAGGCTCTGTGGGTTTCCGATCTGCTGCGCGAGTTGACGAGCGATCGTCAGGTCTTCGAGAAACTTCGCATACGCCTCATCGACTTGGCCACGCGAGAGCTCGATATCGGCAACGCGGCTGCGCGCGATACCGAGGCCGCGCAGGTTCTCTGGGTTTCCGATCTGCTGTGCGAGTTGACGAGCGATCTTGAGTACTTCGAGACACTTCGCATACGCCTCATCGACTTGGCCACGCGAGAGCTCGATATCGCCAACGCGACCGAGCGCGACACCGAGGTCGCTCAGGCTCTGTGGGTTTCCGATCTGCTGTGCGAGTTGACGAGAGATCTTGAGTACTTCAAGAAACTTCGCATACGCCTCATCGACTTGGCCACGCGAGAACTCGATAGCGGCAACGCGGTTGAGCGCGATACCGAGGTCGCGCAGGCTCTGTGGGTTTCCGATCTGCTGTGCGAGTTGATGAGAGATCGTCAGGTATTCGAGAAACTTCGCATACGCCTCATCGACTTGGCCACGCGAGAGCTCGATATCGCCAACGCGGCTGAGCGCGATACCGAGGTCGCGCAGGCTCTCTGGGTCTTCAGTGTTTGTTCGCGCACGGACAATTGATAAACGGTGGATTGCAAGATTCCGTGCAGTTGTTAGTGCACCCGAATTTCTAGCGTGCTGCAAAAGCAAGAACTGAGCGCTGTGCGATATGACAGTCGAGGCGTTCGTACTCCATTTCACACATTCGAGAGCTGTGCAGTGGTCGCGCACACGGCTCCACAGGTTGTCGCGTGCGTCAAGGATGACCTGCAGAAATCGCGTCCGCAGTGCAGCACGCTGCATTGGTGTATCCCAACTCTCGCCGTTGTCCAGCCGCAAGCACTGCGCCGCCATCCCAAGCATGTCCCGCGCCTCCTCATTTGTCAGACCAGTCACGCTCCGCGGAGGCGCAGGGATCCCTTGCTCCTCATTCGGCCAGACCTCATTGCCTTCGCCGTCGAAGCTCCTGTTCACCCACTCGGCCGCGCGCTCCCGCAGTACCTCGTCGAGCGCCTCGGCGTGCTCCATGCCGTAGTGGGCGAAGTGCCGCCGTGCCACGTGGTGGAACGCTCGGTCCCGGAACTCACGCAGGTGCTCGCTCGGTTCCCCGAGGATCACGAGCGGATCGACCGCCTCACGCAGCCGCTCGGGGGCGCCCCGCAGACCGGGAACGCCCTCGGCGTACTCCTCGACCACCTCGCGCAGGAAGCTCACCCCGAGGTAGCTGCCCCAGCCGAGCAGTTCCTGAAGTTCGGGGGCCAGTTTGGTGAACCGCTGCTTTCCCCGCATCTGGCGGTCGATTGCCCACTCGCCCACCTCGCGCTCACCGGCGGAACTCAGTGACCTCGATACATCGCGATCCACGAAGTTCTGCGGCACGCATAGCAGGTCTCCCACGTTCTCGACCATCGTCAGGAAGTTTCCGGCGGCCTTCTCGAGCAGGAGCGCACGCTGCGAAGGCGTGAGGCCCGGGAGCCGCGAGGCGGCGTACTCAGCGAGCGAGTCCGGCGACGAAGGATTCAGGACGCGTGCATCCACGCCCGGCTCGCCGTCGAGCGACGAGAGGTCGAAGGGTGCCATCGCACCGCCAGCCGCCGCCGACGCGCCCGCGCGCTTCAACTCCCGCCATTCCCGTTCCCAGTGCGTTACCACCACCAAGAGCGGCCAGTTCCGCTGCTGTGCCGTGCGCCAAGTGCGGCGCACGAATTCCTGCGTCTCGTCGTCGATCCACTGCGCGTCGTCGAGCCACAGCACCGTCGGCAGGCCGCCCGCTCCGTCCACCAGCGAGTGCAAGCACTCGCATACCTCGTCGACCAGCGTCTTGCTCGCCGCATCCTCCGCCTGCTCCACGCTCCGAGGGCCCTCGAGCCGATCCTTCGCAAGTTCCGCTGCGCCCTTGAAGAGCTTCATCAGCAGCCCGCCGAAGGGCACTGCCTGATCGGCTATCTGCCCGACGAACTCGCTCGCGCCGTCCATGCGGATGGCCTCGCGGATCCGACCCGTTGCGTCCTGCCACGCCGAGCCCTGTCGGCGCAAGATCTCCGCGTGCACCATGATCGACTGGCGAAGTTCCGGCAGCGCCGTGTGCCGGTCGCTCACGTTGCGCACGGTCGTCGGGTGCCACCGCACGCCAAGCCACGCGAAGCGCGGCGGACCCAGTGCCACATGGCCCTTCATGTCCGGCACGACACGCAACTGCTCGCCCAGATCGTTGAACGCGTCCGGCCAGTAGTTCACCTCCGGCGGGTCCCACGCCCGGTCCGTGGACAGCTGCTGGTAGAGCGCTTGCACGAGGCGGCTCTTGCCGATGCCGCTCTCCGCCAGAATGATTGCCATGCGAGGTCCACCAACAAAGAATTCAGTGGCGGGATCGCGCTTAGTGCAATCGTCCCACAGCCCACGGAGCCACTTCAGCTCCTCCACTCGCCCGAAAAATCCCAGAGCCATGGGAGGTAGTCTAATAGTGGGTATCGGGGGTGGTGGTCGCGCCCCCAAGATCAGAAATTTTCTCCGGAACCAGTCGATTGTCATCAAAAAGTGCAACGAAGGCTTGGTACATCAAAGGACGCACTGGCGTCTATGGTCCATTCACTCCGCAAAAGCTTGTCAAACTCGTTGCGACAGGCGTGCTGACTCGGCGTCACCTTTTGACAAGTGATACTGTCGAGCCACGCCAATGGCGATCCGCGGGCGATTTTCCAGTGTTGTGGCAGGACCGCTCTGAGTCAGTCCAAAGACCCCCGCGACAGAGTTCACATGGTCCGAACTGGGAAAGGGACATCATTGCTCGCGTTGCGGTCTCAAGGCAGCGCTTTCAATACGAGCAGATCGACGATTTGCTCATTTTGACACCAGAGGGGGTTTGCTTTGCCCAGAAGCGCAAACTCACGCCCATGCCACTTGTTGAGAGCACTTCGCTTGAACAAGTCAAACTCAACGATCGGCTCTTCCGATCGACGGTACGCCGCATCCCTTGGTCTGAAATCGATTCGGTCGATGTTTCCTGGCTTTGCAGGTCGGGAGCAGGGGCTCTGAAGAGCCAACGGGTTGGGAACGACTGTTGCATCCATGTGAAGGCAGCAGAGCCAATCCGAATGTTGATCCCGAATGGCGGCGCAGATCATGTGATTGATGCCTTTCGGTATCACATCGGCGATCGCGTGGCGACTGACTCAACTCCGTTTGTTGACCCGAACGTCAAGACAGTGGGGAGGTGGATTGAGCAGTTGGGGTGTCTTCTTCTGTTTCCACTTGTACCAATCGGACTGCTCTCTCTGACCGCGATCTTTGGTATACGGGGATGGTTTCGGGTTGATCAAGGCGTGCCAAGTTCGGCTGTGTGGCGACAGGTTTGGGCGCACATTTTACTGCCATCCGTGGGGACTCTGCTCTTGCTGTGCGTGGGGATCGCTTTCTTCTTTGGAAATGACGTTTTGTTTGGGGTTTGTGGCGCAGTCTGCGTAATCGCATCCATGGTTGCGAGTCAGTATCCCCTTCTCAAGTTGCGTGGCATTTTGCTTCTGTTTTGTCGCTCGAGAGTCGCAGCGCCTTTTACGCCAGAGCCATATCAGCACTCCTGGTTTGAGCGCCTCTGCGCCAGATGGCCAAAGTCACTTACAACGCGGCCAGTAGCAATTGCTCTAAAGTGTCTAGCCATCGTCATATTTGTTTGCCTGCTTGTTCTGGAGGGGCTCCTGGCGGCTTTCACGGATCTCTCCCGAGTTGACTTTGTGTCACAATTAGGGGCGCCTGTCGCCGTCGCATTCGCGTATCTGGGTTACCGCTGCTCGATTGGCTCGGCGAGCCGCCTTCAGGCCATGGATCAACGTGCGCCGATCGTCTTCCTACGATCCTTCCAAGATGATGGGTGCGATGATGACACGTTCAGTATACAGTCAGCAAGAGCATCGTGGCTTGGTCTTCGGAGTATTCACTCACTGAGGGCGCTTGGTCCACTTGCTGATGCCAATCCACTTCGGATCTGTCGATTGCTATTCGGGCGCGGAAACGACTCTTCGGAGGAGCAACTTGGGTCATTTTTGTCGCGGTTTGGTCCTTTCGTCGCAATTGGAAAGCCTGGTGAAGGGCTTCCAACTGCGGGCGCTGCGCGCGACTATGTGGGGGATACGGAGTGGCAAGAGAAGGTGCTGCGTTGGGTTCGCTCGTCTCGTCTCGTCGTTATTCAGCCGGGAAGCACTCTTGGCATCTGGTGGGAGACAGAGCAAGTGCTGGGATATATCGACCGACGGCGCGTCGTATTCTCGCTAATACTGTTTGCTCGCGCGCCGCACCTCTACGAGTCGTTTGCCCTTCGGCTTCGGGCATTGACTGGGATCGATTGCCCACTTTACCTCGGGTCGAGTGTCTTCATGACCCTCGATACTCAGCGGGGAACGCTTGTTCCACTTCAGCACGCGAGCCCCTTCCGTTGGCCAGTGTCAGGATGCTCAGCAGACTTCAATGCCATGCTCGGCGAGCCACTTGGTCAAAGGCAGCCCCCACGCTCAAAGGAACAGGTCCTGGCAGCTCAGTCAACAAGTTTGTTCACCGTTTATGCGGCAGCGGTTGTGTGGGGATTGGCAGTTTTTGCCGCGACGCTTCCAATCCGATTTGGAGCCGTGCTGCCGTACGCGCTGCTTGGGCAACAGATTGTTGAACAAGAACTGGAAGACGGTGCGTTTACTTGGTCAGGCCCCAGCCAACTAACAAGGGCATCGGCGCCATGGTCATTCGCGTTTATGGATGAGGCTGGCGAACAGACGCTTGTGGGCCTTGGTGGACGAGTCACGGAAGTAAGCTTTGAAGTCGTTCGTGATTCAGGCGATGTTCAAGTTCTTGATCGAGTAAATTCGGAAGTGTGGGCTGCACTCGGTGGCCCCGAAGCGGAGGGATACAGTGAGGTCGATCTCGCCGAGTTTGACTCGGGTGGGCGAAGCGGCGATGTGGACTCCGTGTTGTGGCGCGACAAAGCCTATCAGCGTATTGATGGTGGACTGCTTTGTATTCGATCAAGTTTCGTTCACGGTGTAGTTGCGACACAGTGGGGGATGTGCGTGTCTGCAGGTGATGGAGCGTTTCTCTTAGATCTCATGGACTCTGCACGCGTCAAGCCGCCGCCACGCCTCGGCATAGATTTTGGGTTTAGCCTTCCGAATGGATGGTTTCAAGCGCCCAGCGAATCTCTCTTTCAACATCAGTTTGACTCTACGCAGGAAGACTCTGTTGTGGTTTCGGTAGTGGCGCCGTTGCCAGTCGGGTGGTCATTCGAGGACGCATGTGAGGAGTTGTTGTCGGCGAAGTGGGAAGATCGCCCTGAGTTGGGGCTTCGAGTTCTGGCTCGTACAGAGAGCGAGCCCTCGATCAAAGGAGCACAAGAGTGGCGAATGTTGGCGATCGAGTCTGAAAAGGGTGTGGATGGTGGTGTGGTCGGTTGCCGCTACATCTCGTACCGTGGTTGGATCTACATTGTTACTGCGTATAGTGTGACCGGACAGGAGCGGGTCCAAGAACTATTGACCCGCTTCACCTTGCTTCCGTCGGCTTCCTAGGACGTTGTCAAAAAGTTGTGCCGTGAATCTCCTCGTGCGGTATCCCGTCCCTTCCATCCGACACTTCCTTTTCCCTGGCGCCTTTCGAGAGCAACACGGGGATCCCGGCGGAGTTCGGCTCCACCTGGTCATCGGTGTGACTGGCCATCGCAATCCGAGTGCGGAGGAGTTGCCGCGAATTCGCGCCGAGTTCGAGGCTGTCCTTGAAACCGTCGCCTTACGGACCCCGGATAGCCCAGTGACGCTGCTTTCACCTCTGGCGGCCGGATGTGACCAGTTCGCAGCAGAGTGGGCGCTCGCTTGGGGTGAGACGAGACCGCTGCCAAAAACTTCTCAATCGCGCGTCCGACTCATGGTGCCTCGACCACTGCCGCGTGAGGACTACCTCACTGACTTCATCGAACCGCATTCTCGCGATCGATACCTCGAGCTTGAGTCGAAGGCCTGGCTTGCCTTTGATCTTCCATTGGGTGCTCCTGAGCCCGAGCGAGTGCTCGATCGCGATCCAACGACTGGTTGTGTCGTCGATATCGAAGGTCGGCAAGACCGCTCCGAGCACTATCGCAGGCTTGGTCGATTCGTGGCGCAGCACTCGCACATCATGGTCGCGTTTTGGGATGGGGTGCCTCCCAATCTGGTTGGTGGCACCGCGGAGATCGTTCAGTTCTGCCGCACTGGCGGAACATGGATTGAGCGGAGCGGTGGAGCGTTCAGGTCAGCACCCTTCCGTGAGCGTGCGCCATTGCTCTCCGAAGGCGATCCAACTCCCACCTGGGTTGTTTCAACACCACGCGCGGGTAGTCAGTCCAAAGCACTTCAGTCCACGACTCCGATTCCAGATTTGCAGCTCGATTTTCTTGATGACCTACAGCGACTCAATCGATCTCTGCGCGCAACTCCGAAGACCCCCGGCTCATCCAGATCGGAATGTCGCTCGGCGACCTTTGCAAATGCGCCCGGTGTTCAAGAGACATGCGAACTCTGGGAGCGATTGGACCAAGTCGCCAGCAATCAAAAGGCCAATTTTGTGAACCGCACTCGTGTGTTCATTCTTCTGCTTGTCATTGCAGTAGGCGCGTTTGAAGTGTTTTCCAGTTTTGATGAGCACCGGATTCTTCGCTACGGTGTGGTGGTTTATGTTGGTCTCCTCATAGCAGCATGGCTTTGGCGGGGTTTCATCCATCGGGGTCGCGCGGAGTGGCTGTTTGTGTGCACACGCTCAATCACCGAGGTCTTACGCATTCAATGCGCCATGGCTATGGCCGGGATTCGTGAGGAGGTGACGGAGTGGGGCCTCGCGCACTCGGAGGGTGACACGCGAGATTTGCGTCGATTCACACGAGGTGTTTTCGTCCCGTTGTTGGCAGCTCCCTCACTCTGTCACGATTCGGCAGGGGAGGGTGTTCTTGGGGCACCGCGCAGTACATCGCAACAACTGACACAGATACGGGATATCTGGCTCAAGGGTCAGGCTGACTATTGGGAGCGCGCATCCGACCCCTGCGGGCGGCGTGCAAACACCGTTCGTCGGATTCGTCGCTGGGAGCCACGGATCAACGCCGCGATCCTCCTGGCTGCTGTGGGAATGGCTGTCTGGGTGTTTCTGTGTGGACAATCCGAGTCTCAAGTAAGCAAAGTCGGATGCTTAGTTGTTGGATTGTCACTCGCAATTCGAGTTGGTTTAGGCATGTGGAAGGACGCATCGATGGATAGGGAGGATTTGGCCCAGTTTTTTAGGATGCGCAGCGTCTTTGCACGGGCGTTGGAGCGATGGCCACCTGATCTCTCAACAGCCGAAGCTTGTACAACTGCAAGGTCAGTACTTCGAGCTGCAGGTCGCGAACAATTTGCTGAGGCGTGTGAGTGGTACATGCGGCACCGTGAACGGCTGCCGGATGTGAATCTGGGTTAGGGCTGGCAGTCAGTCGCGCATTCATTGGCAGCGCCAAACCAGAGGGATTGTCGGAAGATGGTCCGATAGGCACTGCCAACGGTGAGCCCTCTCAGTAGCGCCTGTGGTGAAGCACGGGGCAGTACACATTGCGGTTCCTCCCATAGACTTCCAGGATGGGGATGTCAGCCCTCGATCAAGCGCGGAGGTACCGGGCTCCTACCGCCATTCTTGTCGCCCTGATTTTTCTTGGCTCATGTTTGGGAGTCATGGGACTCATGGCTCCCGCCCCACAGGTGGCAAACTGGTTTCCGCCGCTGACATTTGAGTTGGCCGAAGAGAAGACTGATGTCGTTACGGACACGTCGAGGCGTCGCGCAGTCTTTCTTATTGACTGCAGCACGTCGATGTCGACACCGGTGGGGACCCAAGCGAAGACGCGATGGACGGTGGCGCGAAATCGAATTGGGGATCTCTTACGTGACTTGCAGTCAAAGTCACCCTGCATCGAAGTTGAATTGCGGTTTTTTGGAGACAAAAAGAGCGAACTGCCAAAGCCTGCCACACAGCGGCTGTGCAAGCAGCAGGATGTTGATGTTTTGCTTTCTGCAGTACCCGAAACGCCTCCTAGGGCAGGCGGTACGCCGCTGTCCGAATCCTTGTACGAGCATCTCGGAGAAGCCCTCCGAACCAAGCCGAAGTCTGGGTACGACTGGTTTTACTTTTGCCTCGTAACAGATGCGGAGTCGGATGACACCAAATCCGAAAAGGGAAAGTTCGAGAAAGTCCTTCGGCAAGCTTCGGTAGAGATAGGTGGTTTTACCGCAGTTACTGCAACCGTTGGAGATGACCAGAACATTACGGACTTTGCGAAGAGATACGGCTTCGGTGAAGCCGAGGACATCAGCAAAGTCCTCCCGAAGCCGCCACCTCCAAGAATCCGATTTCGGCTCCAGCTTGATCCCGTTGGGCAGACACTCATATCGAGCAAGATTGCGCGAGATGGAGATCAAGTACCTCTTGAGTTGGTGTTGGCGAAGGGCCAGAACCTCGTTGCAGGATTGGAACTAACTGCGGCGTTCCAAGAGAAGCCGCTTGAGGTGCAGAGTCAGGGCAACGGGCGCTGGTCAGCACAGTTGAAGTTGGGTGTGAACGTCGCATCTGGCGTGAGCGGCACCCTGCAAATCACACCACTGATCAAGGGAATTCCGATCGAGCGAGTCATTTCGATACCCGTTGTGTTTCCGGCAAGCAAGACTCTGCCCCCCGATAAGTGGACTTGGGAAATGCCGCCGCACTTGCGCGTCGACACGCCGGGTTCTTTCGCGGCCACAGTCGGGCAGTTCAAGACAGCTGTCTGGGTGTTTACGTCGCCATCTGGGAAGGATGAGCGCGTTGAGGAGATCGCCGTGGCGCGACCGTTTGCCGAGGCGGGCACGTGGAAAGTTGGGATCGAGATCGTTGCCGACAATGGGGATAAGGTAAAGAGGAGTCTCGGTACTGTTGAAGTCGTCGATGCCAGTTTTCAATTGGGCCTGCCACAAGAACCGGTTCGTGCCGGCGATCCGAGTGCTCAGGTAGCGATTCAGTCAATTGGCAAGTCCAAGGTGGGGCAGTGGACGGCGGAGGTCAACGGGAAGCCGGCAGAATTCACGCCTGGCAATGGGGCAGTGATTGTGCCTGCCGTTGCGATCAAAGAGCCGGGCAGCTGTGTTCTCAACGTGAAGTCAAGCAGCGACATCGGTAACTATGAGTGGTCACAGACCATTCTTTTGGATGTTCAAGTGAGGCCCCTGATCTCCTCCCTTGTTGACACGGTTTCCTTTGTCGAGGGGGAGAGGACCGTAGCGGTCCCGATTCGAGTCACAGGTGATGTCGGCGATAAGTTGCAAGTACTTGTCGACGGCAAGAAGGTTCAGACAGTCGACATTGGTTACCCACCCGGCGGCCCCAAGCTTTTGGCAAAGACTCTGGTTGTGGACATCCCTGCAGGCTGCTCGCAGAACCTGAAGGTGGAGTTGTTGCCGTCGATCGAGGGCGCATGTCCGACGACAACTGTGAAACTGGTCATGAGGGAAGCCGACCTCAAGGTTGTGAAGGTGAAGCCGGAGGATGGCAAACTTGTGAAGGCTGACGGGAGTGCGACATTGTCCGTCGAGTTGATTGGTGATGACATCAAAGTTGTTGATGGAGTAGCGGTGGAGATTGCCTTCGGCACTTCGCCGACAGGGCAGTCAAGTTTCTTGCGTGCTGAGATGCGCGGACAACCGCCAAGCGGCGCAGTGGGTATCCCTGCGAACTTGCCCCCGGCCAAACACGAAGTTGTCGCGAGGATCACCGGTGGGAGGTTGCGAGGTGACATCTTCCCGCGCAAGGATGAGGTGATCGGGTCTGTCGAGATAGCAAAACCAGACCTGAGAGTCGTTTGCGATTCGACCAAGCCCGCGCTTGGGCAGCCACTTGTATTCAAGACAACTGGAGTGAAAGAGGAAGAAGCCAGTGGGTGGACATGGACCGTTGAGGGGGCGGAGCTTGATCCAAACGATGCAAAAAAGCCAACTATCTCGCTCACTCCAGACAAGTGGGGCCCGATCAAGGCGCGAGTCGAGGTCACGGTTCGCGGCGGAGTGAAGGTTTCATCCGAACTCACAGTGGAGACGACTGGAGAGTCCCCCGGGGTCAATCCAACGACTGATACGGATCGCCCGAGACGCGGGCAGGAGTCTGTCCAGTTGCAGCCAGGGCTAACGGGCTCAAGCAAGGGTTGGCGCTATCGACTTTGGCGCACGGACGCGGAGGGAAACCGCGCCGACAGCCCTGAACGTGAAGAGGAGTTTGACACGAGCAGGACCTCCGTCCCGGTGAGCCTAGTGCCAAAGGACGGAAAGCCTGACCTCAATCACTATGAGATTGAGGTTGAAGTGATCCCGTTCTCTGGCGATCCGAAGCCGTTATTGCCGGCGTTGCTTCGTGGTCGGGTGCTTCCTCAGCCTCAATGGGTGTGGTGGGCGATCGCTGTCGCGCTTTTGCTTTGGGTCACCTACCGGATCTGGAAGTGGCTCTCTGGGAACGAGCCCATACGCTGGGAATTGCAGTTCTCCGCATCAGATCCGGGACCCGCAACGGGCGATTTTGCAATGTCGAGCTTGCGGATCGGTCCACCTCGTCGCCATCCGAATGGGAATAACCCAGCGTACTCAGGGTGGAATCGCAGGGAAAAGGAGGCGTTAATACCGCTCTGGTGTCTCCGAGATCGATCGGACAGTGGCGACCTCGACTGGATAGCGGATGGCGGTGCTGAAAACCTGAAGTTGGTTGTTCGGAACTACTGGCAACGCCCGTTCTATCGAAGCCCAGGTCCCGAGGACGGATGGAGCGAAGCAGAGGGAGTTCATGCTCCGCTTGATGGTGATGTCCGCTTCAGCGAGACAAAGCGTCTCGTTGCAGCCACTGGGACCGATGGTCGCCCTCGCAGCATTTATGTTCGCATGCGATGTCCACGGGGCCGCGATCCGCTGTTCTGGATCTTTTGGGTTTGGAGCATTGTGGTACTCATCACGGGCGCAGCCCTGTTGCCCGTGTTTAACATCATTTTGTTGCGATGACCAGTTCTTTTTTCGTCTGCGTTTGAGCCATGTTCACTTGTCAGGTTTGCCAATTTGACGTTCAGTGTCAATCTGATCTCTGAAAGGTTTCCCATGTCCAATTCTTTGAATCGCATCTATGTCGGATTCGGTGGTTCCGGGGCAAAGTCCATTCTGGCCTTTGCAGAGAAGCTTGCTCAACACCACGAGTGGGGGCGCCAGTCTGAGGTCAGCTATGCGTTCATCTTGGTCGATACGGACAAAAATGATCTCAAAAAGTACGAGACGAAGATCAGGAATTGCCTCGGATTTCTTGGAGTCGACCCGATTCTCTCGGTCATACGAACGAGTGAGAGCGTGACGAGTTTTGGCCGTTTTGTGTCAACGAAGCTTGTCGAGGCAGGCCATCACGACGGCATCAAAAAGCACTGGCCTTACTCGCCTGCAGAACCACCGATCCCTTTCACTGCTGAGCACTTTACTGGGTCGCCCGAGGACGGTGCTGGGCAGTGCCCATTGGTTGCCATGTTTTTGGCATGGGCAAACATGGACAGAGTGCAAGCAGAGATCAAGAGTGTCATCGAGCGGCTCCAACGTAGAAACACGCTCGCAGATGGGATGCAAAACAGAACCGTCAACGTATCGTTGATTTCAGGACTAGCTGGTGGCACTGGTCGCGGATGCTGGTGGATGCTGAGTTTCAAGATTCTCGAAACCCTGACGAGTCTTGGTCTCCCATGCCAACCAGTCGGGTACTTTTTCGATTCTTCGGTCTTTCAGGAAGTCGGGAATACCGATCAGGGGCAGGCCACAAAGCTCAAGGTGAACTCGTTGACCGGATTTTCCGAGCTTGTCGCCCTGCTGCGCAATGAGACCTCCAAGCCGCCGTACAACCTCTCTCTCTGCAATCTCACGCGGCCAGGAGACGCCGCTTCAGATCACATCAATGTAAACCGGGTGGTCAGACGGCCCGACGGTCAAGAGTTGCCCGGTGTTCATGGACAATCTCCAGTTCAGCAGGCATTTGTGGTCTTTCGAGGCGGAAAGGCAGGAGCGCTGGGCAGCCCTGAGAGCTACTACAAGGTTGTCGCGAATGCCATGTTTGTCCGCTTGGTCTCGGACGTGGCAAGTAGGATTGTGAACCAAGCAAAGTTTGGTGGGATTGGTGGGGCATCGATAACCATTCCCGTCAGCCGGATTCGCAGTTACGTCAAGCAGTATCTGCACAAGTTCCTGCCGCTCCAGATCGCGCGAGGTAGCGATTTGGAGACGATGGATCGATGGACGAAGCTGCTGACAAAGCCGCTGCATGTCTCGAAGCCGTTTACGTATCAGCCGAAGGCTGACGGCGCGTTGCTTGAGCGGGTACTGCATGGTGTGATGGCTCAGAACCATCCCAGAATCCGTCACCTCACCGAAGCATTGGATCCAAAGTCACGCGACTACGAGCGAGCCAAGGAAGAGTGCAAGCGACTCGACTCTTGGGCAGAGTCGAAGGAGGGGCAGACTCAAGTCAAGCAGATTGCCCTGAGAGTCGTACTCGAAGCTTTCTGGGGGCAACAGTCGGGGCCCGAAGTTGTGGGTACTGGTGGATTGCTTCGGGCAATCGGCACACTTGATAAGTTGTCACCATCGGAGTGGAAGGCACTCTACGAGCCCGAGGGAGTTGACGGAGCGGTGAATCCCATCTCGATTGCCTTCCGTCATGCCATATCCAAGCCGAAGTTGCAGATCACATTGGACAATGGACAGGCAGAACAGATCGACTTGAGTGGTTTCACCGCGAAGGCTGAACTTGCGCAGAGGCTGGCACAGTCGCTGCAGGACACTGTCAGTCAACTTCCCCTACCGCCGAGCGGCAGTGACCCAAGCGCAGTTGGAAGTCAGAGATCGCTCGAACTGTTCGAAAGAGCGAGAAAGGGGTTGTTTTCGAGTGGAGTCGATGCCAATGAGACTGGCGAAATCATTCAAGCAGCGACAAATCGGGTTCGGGTGCGCTGCATGGCAGCGGTAAAGGAAGTGCTTGAGAGGGAACTGAATCGTGCTGCCGACGAACTGATTTCGCTCTCCCGTCAATTGAAGAAGGTCGTAGAAGCACTCCGTGAGCATGCAAAGCATCACGCAGAGGAACTCAAAGCCATGAGAGAGGAGCTCTTTTGGACAGCAGAAGACTTCAGCCGTACTGTCAGCGCGGGTGGGGAAGCCCGCTATCGCGGTGACATCTTGGCAGAGCAAGTCCTTCAGCCAGTCGATAACGAGGCTGCTTTAGAGGAGGCTCTGGGACAGCGCATGCGCAGCGGGGATAACGAACGATTCGAGGATGGGCTCAGCGACTTCACGCAGAAACTCGCGACTTGGGTACGAAGTTGGAATCAAAGATCAGACGAGTCTGAGCGTGATCGCGAGTTGAGGCGCCTCGTTGATAGGTCAATCGATGGATTGCGGGAAGAACTGGTGCTTGGTCATGACTTTTATGTCAAACACTTTGGATTTTTCAATGTTGTTCGCGATCTGCTCATGGTTTGGGGGACAGAGTTCAAGCGATGTGCAGGATCAGATGCCGATATGCAGCGGCTGAAGCAGTCATTCCGCATTCAGTTCGGATTTGACTATCCGTTTGATCGGTATGGTCCGGAGCAGCCCCGAGGGAACGACTTGGAAGCGCTCACGCGTAAGGCGTGTCAGCACATGGCTGTTGAACTAGGAAACAGATGTGATGTGCTGTTTGACGCACCTCGATCTGGCAACATGCTCTCAGCCGATGATGTTGTCCAAGTCGTCGCTCCGAGTGGTGCTGAGTTTCACAAGAGTTTCGGGGATGAGACCAAGCTCTTGGCTCGTGAGAAGGGGCGTTTCCAGAAGGCGGGGAGCTTTGACATCCTTTGTCTTACGGACAAGGAGGGGGTCGATCCCTTCACAATGGTGGCATACGCGCAGGAGAACTTCCCAAGTTGGAATTCAGAAGATCAACCTGACGGTTTGGATCAGGTGACCTCGCTCGGCTACCACTCAGACCCGAGCATTACTGAGTGGCTGGAGGCGTGTGAAAACCCGAGAAACAAGTCCTACTTTGATTTTATGGATCTTCCAAATGCGACCAATGTTTTCGGTCTCGGCTACACCAGTCGGGTCTTCGTAGAGAATGAACATCTGAAGAAGTTGCGTTGGAAGCCTTGGGTGAAGGCAGGCGCTGAGGCGATTGATAGGGCTGAGTCTTTCATGTTGGACGTCATTGTGTACGCCCTGATGGATGAGCCCAATAGCGAGTCGGGGAGTGCCCTTCGACGCGTGAATGACACCGAGGGATGGAGCATGCCGGTGATTGAAGTGGCGCGCAATGAAGGGAAGAGCTGGATCTTTACTCGGAGCGCTTTTCGAAATCACTTGGGAGCATGGTCTGCAAATGATCCAACGTTCCGCGCCGGAGTCCAGTTCTCATCGATTGGAAAGTTGTTGAAGTATTTTGAGAGCGGACTGCCTCATCCAGGTGTTGCAGCACTCGCTGCTGAAGCCGCTCACTATTTGGGTGAGGTCCTGCCACAGCACAATGAGTCTGTGTCGGTGGATGGCGTCGTTCGTGAGATGCTTCGGCAGGTCGCGCGTCTCTTGGAAGATGAGAGTGCGGCAGCGACTGGGCACACGCAAGACGAGCACCGGAAGCTCTATGGGCGGCTCTTGAAGCGGATCGAAGCTCTCAGCAACCTTGGCGGCGCCGCTGCGTTGGCCAAGCACTTCGAGCGCCGCGGGCGCCCATAGTTTGTGCATCCGAGGTGGCAATGACTACGGCGCGGATACTGGTGGCGCAAGACGATGTACTGCGCCGTCTGACTCTGGAGGGGGGGCTGCGCACCTCCTTCGCCACGCAGTTTCGCGGAACGCTTTGGGAGACCGCAGATGACTCAAACGCCGGCGATGGGCTCGGGTTCGATGATCTGCTGAGGCAGCACCAGCTCGTGTCTGTCGATATCGGGCTACTTCAGGAGTCCGACCAGAGTTCACCGTCCTTTCACCAGCGTGAACGCTATCGGTACAACTTTGCCAAAAAGATTGCGGGTCGGGAGACGTTCTGGATAGTCGTAATCGACGGTGGCGATGAGTCACAAGCCAAGATGGTCGTTGAACTTGGTCGGCAGCTCTGTTGGCTGCGAGAGATCAGCGGTGCAAAGGGTGCCCTTCCGAATGCAGTTCCGGTGCTTGTATTTACCCGACAGATCACCGCAGAGACTCGCGAAGCGATCAGGCAACTGACTCAAAACGCAGACTCAGGGGTCCAACAAGTCTATTTGATGGCACATCGACTTCAGCCAGCAGACAGAGGGAGCCGTGCTGTGTCAGCGCATGCGGTTTGGCCGGTGTGTGTGGCCCGCCTGTTGGCAGTTCGATGTGCAACTGAACGGCCCGTTCAGGGGGTTTCAAAGGCTGGAAATCGCCGCGCGCAGATCAAGGTTTGGCGGACAGTCCAGTGGGGCGGAGTGTCACCTACGTCCTCGACATCAAATTTGCGAGCCTTGATCCGAGAAGAGTTGTTGCCAACACTCGCGATCGAAGGAGAGGAAGACGCGATGGAACGGGAGCGCAAGCGGCCGTCCCCGAGCGGTCTCGTCAAACAAGACGTGACGAGCCCCGATTCAAAACCATACGAGTGGAACAACTCATGGGAAGACATCTGGGATAGGGCAAGGTGGTCAATTGATGATCCTGTCTTTGAGTCCATGCTTGAGGAGTCTGGAAGATATTCACGCGATGCGCGGACAATGGCAGAAGGACTCGAGCGCGACAAGGACATCACGAGAAAGGTCGAGGACGACTGGGGGGCTGTTGCCGAAGATAAGCCCCAAAGGGGCGTTGGATTCCTGCGCCAGTTGCGTGATGGGAGGCTCTGGCCCGCGCCGGACGTCGGCAAGAGCTACAAGGACCAACGACAAAGGCTCGATGGGATCATCGATGAGCGCCGCAAGATTCATGTGGCGCGCGAAAACCATCGAGACGCAGCGGAGGAGCTGGCATTGGCTCGATCGAGGCACCTGCGGCTGCTTTGGCGATTCATTGTGGCTGCGATTGTCATGCTTTTGATCGGGCAGATTCTGGCTGGTGTCATGGTCCCGCTTCGAGCTGATGATGTCATTGGGGACTCTGGCGGCGGAAAGATGATGGGAGTCACTCTCGACGACACCGTATTCGTGCTTGATCGATCAGGCAGCATGGGTGGCGAGCGTATTGACTCGTTGCGCGAGCACATGAAGCTGGCAATTGACGGTTTGAAGGACGGACAGCACTTTGGCATCATTTCTTTCAACAGTGGAACGCCGGATGATCCATCCTTCGTTCACCTCGGACCCAACCATACGCTCTGGGAAAGCACGGAGAGGACTCGGAGCGATGCAGTCAAGTGGATTGAGGCAAACTTGCAGGCTGGGGGGGGCACTGACCCCCGACAGGGTATTGGCATCGCACTATCGATTGGCGAGCCTGCCAATGTGCAATCGACATTGGAGAGTGGAGTGCGTGTGGATGAGCCGACGGATCCCCCTAAAGAACCTGCACGACTACTTCTGCTGACCGACGGAGTGTTCGCAGATACTGAAGAGATTTTTCAAATGGTTTCGAAGCACAATGAGAGCCGAAAGGAAAGAGGTGTGCCCGAACTCAGTGTGGACACTGTGACGGTGTGGCAGAGGGATGAGCAGCCCTTTCTGAAGTATCTCAGCAAGGAGACGGATGGCGAGTACAGGCATGATGGTTTTGATCTGTTTGCACCCCTTGGTTTTTTTAAGTTCATGCTCATTGTCCTGAGTGCGACTGCTCTCGGAGTTCTCATCGGTGTCTTTCTCCCGTACACGCTTGAGGTATGGCGGGGGCGTCGTGCTGTCAAGAAAATGACCGTGAGCACGGGAGGGCTCCTGAAATGGAGTGCCATTGTTGCGCAGGAAACACAAGAACTCCTGCGAGGAGCAAACGATGCCTTTCGCAACTATCAACTCAAGGCAATTGCAAGCCGGCAGCAGTTTTTCGCGCGTCGCGCGCTTGCCATGATTGAATCTATCTTCGCCGGAGGACCTGCAGCCGCTCCCGATGGCGCTGGGAAGCGTGGCGGATCGTTTGGTGCACTTGAGGGGGAGGATCGCCGAGACCTCCTGTCCTGTCTGAACTGCGGTGACATTCACCCATCAACGCGTAGTGAAGGGGAGGCCCTGGATGAGGCGAAGAGTAGTGCGATCAAGGCTGCAACAAAGTTTCGGGGTGCTTGGAGGAACTTTTGTCAGAAGCATGACAAAGCAAAGAGGGGGCACTTGCCGATTGCCGCAGTCTGTCGAGAGATGGGGGCCGAGTTGGATAGGTTGTGTGATGAAGCATCGGAAGAATCGAATGTGGGTCTGTGGACGTCCCGCCTTAGTGGCAGGCGGGAAGAGGAGGTGAAGCAGGCGCAGGGTGAGCGATTGGCGAGCCTGCTCGATTGCGAGACGATCCCCGTTTGCCTATCGGCACGTGTCGCTGATCCGAAGAGTGGCCGAATGCCTGAGAGACACCTGCAGTGGGTCAGCGTCAACCCCTCGGCATATCCCCCGAGCCTCAGTCAACTCGTTGATGATGTGTACGGGCGTTTGCGAGAAAGGCATCAGCCGAAGAAGTTTGAGGTGACGCGATCTGGCACTATCTGCCTTGCGTTGGTTCATGAGGAGATGGACGTTGACTTGACCGATGGAGACGATCTCCATGACGTGGTCGTCTGTGAGGGGACATGAATCAAACTAGAAACCCCAGGTTGAGTGACATCAAAACTCCACGATCGCAGGGAGGTGGAGGTGCTTCGTCTGTTGACGTCAGCCCACCCCAAGACTTCGATCGAAACGTCACTGCCACAGGGATGACTCGAACTCTTGGCTTTCTCTCTTCCCATCCCTTTGCCGAGGGGCGACGAGCTCTTCTGTGGTACATGCTCGCGATCGCCCCAGTGGTGGTGGGTCTGCTCGTTGCCTGGTGGCTGTTGCTGGCGAACCAGGATGACGCAGTGAAGTGGCTTGCAGAAAACCGGCAATCGCTGCTGTTGTACGGCATCTCTGCGGGGGGATTTGCCGCCGGTCTCGGACTTACTGCAGGACTGTCTGCTCGTGCGGCACGGAATGGTGCGCTCGTTGCGGATGCGGCAAATCCACCAATAGGATTCATGCTTTTCCTGATGGGGTTGATAGCAATTGGCGCTTTGCCATGGGTGCTCTCGGAGTTCTTTGAGTCGCCAGTCTGGTGGGCAGTTCTGGTGGTCGTTGGAGTTCTTCCCATAGTGGTGCTGGTTGGGGTCATTTCGCTTGTGCCCCCCGATGGGCCAAACTGCGAACCAAATGTCCGTCCGATTCGATGGTGGACATTGGTGTTCCCGCTGTTGGTAATCGTTGGAGCTGTTGTTCTGCGGCTGCTTTACGCCGAGACGATTGAAGCATTACCTGCAGTGCAAGGGATTGTGAAGCTGCTGACTGAGTCCGAGCCAGATAAGAGCGGAAACTGGACGGTCGCAGGTGGTGAGTCGGCGAAGCGTTGGATTTGTCATGCCATCTTTGCCGTAGCTGCAGCACCGCTGATCTGTATCACGATGCTCTTGGTCGCATGGATTTGCGACATTTTCCACCCCCAATCGTCTTTCAGGCTACGACGTCGGCGAGAGTCCGCTGAGACAAGGGCTCGGGGTGCGGGAAAACCCCTTGGCGAGGACCGGTGGGGAGTCAGCGTTCCCGTGCGTTCTCTGCCAAAGAAAGGGGAACAGACGCCGGACAACAAGCCGCCAGACTGGATCGGGAAACTCAAGGCTCAGGTCGATCCTCAGGAGGAATGGGGTGATTGGCAGCCAACGAGGTATGCACCAAGTGAGATGTCTGCTTCCTACAACAAAGACTCACGACTGGCCGACTTCTTCGGTGGCATAGAGCCCTCTGAGGATCAGGCGCGAGCGTTCATCAAGGTGCGTCAACGGCACGCCGACCTTGTTTCTTCGGGAGAAGCGGTTCCAGTTTCACAGGACGTCTTGATCGAGGGCGATGCGGGCAGCGGTCGAACGGCCACACTCGCTGCTTCCATTATTGACACGGTTGTCACGCGTGGCTGTCTAGCGCTAGTTCTCGTCCCGAGCGAACACAAGCGGTGCGCAATGGTGCGTCGGCTTCGTCGCTGCGCGGTGCACAACTGCCTTGGTTGGTATCTCAACATAGACGACTTGAGTGTTCAGGACACGCGATATTGGACAGAACCACAGCGGCCATATCGAGGATCCTTTGAAGCTCCTGAGTCCAAAGCGTCTGCGGGAGTGGAAGTATCGCGCTCACTTTCAGAAAAAATTGAGGCGCAATCCAGTCAGAAGCAGGCGGATGCGCACAAGAGATCTCAGTGGGCGCCGGGGCAGAGCCCCGATGTGCTTGTGGGCACTCTGGCCGATTTCGAGCGAACATTCTTTTCAAGCGCGGTGAATCATGAACGCCTCCGAGTCGTTCTCCATCGGATTGGGCTGGTTGCAATCGACGATCTGGATCTTTTTGATGTGGGCCAGCGGTTTCACCTTCCGTTTATCCTTGACAAGTTGCGATTGATTCTCGCCAGTGAGGGGATGGAAGTGCAGGTGGTGGGTGTCACGCCAAGGATGCCAGATGTGGGACGACACTATCTCGCAGAGCGCCTGTTTACGAGCCGCGAGACCATTGATCCAGCCATCATTCGTGCCTTTCGGTTGCCCCATGAGGTTGGAGAGCCATGGCAGATTGTCCTTCGCGCCTGTGAGCCAGGCCCCCGCGGTGTTTACGAAGTGATCAAGCGATGCGCTCGGGCTTGCTTAGGAGCCAGCATTGGAGTGATCGTCTTTGCACCCAATATGAGCACAGTCGAGCGTCGCAAACTGAAGGCAGAGTTGGAGGTCACGACAGCAATGTCTGCTCAAGTTGTGTCTGACCTTGACGACTTGGCTGATGAGGACTGTGCAGACCTTGGCGCAGTCTTCCATGCTGCCACTTCTTCGCAAGGCGCGAGTATGGCAATCCGTGCGCGAGCCTTGCAGGGAGATCGCTGCGATGGCAGCACCGTCGTGTTCACGGTCGTACCAAAGGGTGTGACTACTGTCGAGGAGCCGTGTCAAAGACCCATGATTGTTGTGCCTGATGTTGCTTCACGATCCTTGTTTGCACTGCACCTGAAGTCAGCAGCACGATTTCTGAAACGACTTTCCCCCATCGACCGAGATCGATGGAGTCGACTGGGACTTCCCCGAGTGGGGGAACTCTTGCACTTTCAGGTCATTTCCGATGGGAGTGACGGCTACGTTCGCGATGATGAGCGCGTCATGCTCATTGATCCACCTGACAGCCATAGAACAACTGACTATCCCCGCGAAGTGCGTCCGACCGTCACACTCAATGTCAATGCTCTGGGTTCAACAGATCCAGCCGCGCCGCATCCCGTAGATATCCACGGGCTACTGTGGTCCGGCGAGAGATTCGCATCGACGATCGGTGGAGAGCGAGTCGTGCCAGAATCACCCGGCAGACACGCATCCGCAAGAGATGCGGAGCGTGAGCGCCGTGTTGCGGAGTGGGTAGCGGCGTCCGATGGACAATCGCTGGCACTTACGGATTTGGCGTATGTGTCACGACTCGCTTTGAAGCACGGTGAATCATTCTTCGTTCCTGGGCGGATATCCCAGCCGGATGGTGATGATGGACAACGGATTCGAGTGGATGCAGAGTTATGGCGTGATATAGAAAGTCAAACTTCACCCCATCAACTTGTGCTCCAACAACTTGAGCAACTTGCCTTTCCTGACATCTACGGCATTGAGATGTCGACCCAGTCAGCACGCTCGCGGAGTGTGCGTCTCGCTGGAGCGAGCCCAGATCCAGTCCGAGTCAAGGCGCACCGTACCGCACAGGTGGAGTCTGGGCAGCATGCTCAAACTGATCAGATTGGCTTGACCGCAACATTTGTGATGGAAGGACTTGGCAACTCAGCTGGAGAAGTCATCCGAAATCAGCTTCGGATCTCTTATGAGGCGAGCGCATTCTTTGCTTTGTTTGGATTTTCACAAGATGAGCTTGAGAATGGCGCACTGGAAAGGACTCTGTTCGGGTCTTGGAGTCGTTCCGGTAATCACGCCTGTCAATTGGTCCCCGAGATAGGTCTGGCCATGTCGTATGCGCTTCGTCGACAGGCGCCAGGACTTGAGTGTCTCACACGTTGCATTGGCTTCCAAGTCAAGAGTAACGCTGCCGAACGATTTGGCGTGCTGTTTGTGGAGCCATCGTCAACGCACCGAAGCGCACAACGAGTTGTGGAGTGGATCGTGGGTGATGCGACGATGTTGCGAGATGTCACTGCATCGATGACACAAGCACTCCAGGACTTTTCGGGCGGGGCGGTCGGTTCCGAAGCAAAGTTGCTTGAACGTGGGGAGTGTTGTTTCGGCGCATCCCTTGGGGCAGACGGAACACTTCAGCTTGACCCTTTACGTGCTGCGAAGTTTGCACGCCATGTGCAATCCTTGATGGGCATGGAAGTGTGATTCGTTATGAATACTCTGTGGTCAGCGAAGCAGAGATCGTTGACAGTGCGCAGTCTGCCCCAGTCGTTCTTGATACGCTTCTCTTCTTGCAAAGACCGATTGGTTAGAAATGTACGAGACTGCAGTGACGAGCGGTTGATCGGGAAAGCGACACAACCCACAGCAAGCGATCCGTCAATTTCGGGTTTTACTATCCTTACGGGCTTTACGGGATGAGCCAGTACTGGATCCGATTTCAAGATGGGCAGGAGTCTGGGCCATACTCCGCCACCAATCTGCGGACCATGATTGCCAGCGGGCATATCAAGCGGGACTGCCTGATCCGTCGACTGGGCGAGGGGGAGCCTTGGCGCGCAGTATCGGACATTGCTGGGGTCAAGTTTCCTGATCATGCGCCACGCGACGCCACGCAGGGTGGTGGTCCAGTTCCTGCACCGCCTCCAAGCGCATCGGTGGCGCCCCCGATACGCCCACGCGTAGTGAGTGCCACAAACCCATCGGCGACTGCTCGTTCTTCGCCAAAGTCCCCTCAGGATCCCGCTGTTGGACACGGGTACCGCGTGCATCCCCAGCAGGAAGGCGCATTCTCAGACACTCATGCAACGGAATGGTACTGCACGATCGACAATCGGCAAATTGGACCAATGACGTGGCAGCAGTTAGCCGAACGTGCGGCCCGCGGTGAAGTCAAGGCGGACACACTGGTCTGGAGAACTGGCCTGCCCCAATGGGTGCCTGCCAGTTCGGTTGCGAACTTGCTCCCACAATGGTTGTTGGGGGATTCACTGGTTGGTTCGGTCTCCCGCAAAGTTGCCCAACTGACTCATACTGAGGTTGTCGATCAAGGTCATTTCAAAGACCTCTTCCGCGAGGTCGGGCAACGCCACACTTCTGAGGACACCGAGGCGGTGTTCGCTGTGGGGCTGGCCACGACCACACCTGCCCTGGCGGCCATGTCGACCTCGCTGCCGGCGCCGTGGGTCTTCACCCGGCTGCTCTCGTTCCTTGGCCTTGCGTTCCTCGCCATGTGGTTAGGGTGGAAGCAGTGGAACAACTTCAATCTCCTTCCCGGCATCATCCTTCTCGGCTCGTTCACTGCGCCGCTGGGCGCAGCGGTATTCCTGTTCGAATGCAACGCGCCGAAGAACATCTCGCTGTTCGCTGTAGTGCGGCTCTTTGTCTGGGGCGGCATTCTGGGCTTGCTCGTGTCGCTGCTGCTCTTCAACATGACCGAGAACTTCGGCGAGCGGATCGGGCCGCCGATCGCCGGCCTGGTCGAGGAGCCAGCCAAGTTGCTGGCGGTCATCGTGCTCGGATCGCTGCCCCGGTATCGATGGACCCTCAATGGGATGTGCCTGGGAGCGGCGGTCGGGGCTGGCTTCGCGGCGTTCGAGTCGGCTGGCTACGCAATGAACGTATTGCTTGCTACAAAGGACCCCGATGCGATGTTCACCAACATCGTTCAGCGTGGCGTTCTCAGTCCGCTCGGGCATGTGGTTTGGACATGCATCGCAGCCGGCGCAGTTTGGCGGGTGAAGGGCGACAAGCCCTTTGCCTTTGACATGCTGAAGGACCGCCGATGCTTCGCGCCGATTCTTGCCGTCATGGCGCTGCACGCGACATGGAACTCGCAACTCCCGGGGTTACTGCCGTTTTTTCTGGGTTATCTGGTGCTCGGGGGCATTGCGTGGACAATTGCGATTGGCATGCTGCTTGGTGCGATGCGCGAGATTCGCGCCACGGGTGGCGTGCGCATTGAGTGACGTGAGGCACTTCGTGACTTCGAAGTCAGTCAGTCGACGGGAGCGCAAGAAACACCTGGGTCCAATACGGAGGATCACGCAAGCAGATGCCAACGCCGATGTGTGTGAAGTCTCTCGTCAGAATGTTCTTGCGGTGTCCAGTCGAAAGCATCCACCCAGCCATAACCTCTTGAGGAGTCGTTTGTCCATAGGCAATATTCTCCCCACAGCTGAGATACCCATTCACCCCCACGCGCCCAAGTCTTTCGACAACGTCAGATCCATCTGAGCCCGAATGACTAAAATAGTTCTCTTCAGCCATTGAGAGAGAGTGATCAAACGCCGCTTGCGCAGCGTCCCGATGCCATGTGAGCGGCGGAAGTTGCACTTTGCTTCTCTCTACGTTCACGAGCTCAGCGACCTGCTGAGCAAGCCTCACTTCTCCAGTAGACATCGACTGTCTCGTGGCCGAAGATTGGCCGCGACGCTCAGACGATTGTTCGCCGCATGCCGAGATGATCAACAGCAAAAGGGCAGGAGTAAAGGCTCCTTTCTCGAAGATGGAAATTGATCGCATTGCTGCAAGCGTAGTGGCAACGACTACTGCTAGCTTTGCGACCACGAAGTAAACGCCATTACAATCCACAGGACAGCAATTATCTTGGCCAGTGCTCCCCAGTAGTCGGGTTTGGGGCGAGTTTGGGTTGCCCGCCAGATTCCAACAGTCCAAAGCACTACATAAACAAGGTATAACAGGGAAATAATATTCTCTAAAGAAGTCCGCTCGACTGTGTTTAGGCGGAGTTTGTCTAAGAGAAAGAAAAGGCAAAGACTGGCAACAAAAACAACAACTACCCCGAACAGCCAAAATTGCACGGCAAGTCCGCAACTGCCACCGGTGAGCCAGAAGCCACCCTTGGTCGGAGTGTGTGCAGTATGTGTTGGGGGGTCGGATGAGCGATCTGGCTTTGGCAGCGGTGGGGGCGATTTGGTTGCGGTAGGTCGCCCGGGCACCTTCGGCGGACTCGGAGCGGTCGAGCGGGGAGCCAGGGGGGGGGCTTTGGGCCTCGGGGCAGGCATCGCCTTTGGAATCAACGCACTCAGACTAGGGACATCGCCAACTAGGCGCCACTTGCCTTGCTCTCCTTGACGAACGAACATCTCAGCGGACACACGACGTTGCTCGATCCACGCACGAAGTTCGCTCTGGGTGATCGGACCCCACTCATTGCCCTCAGCGTCTCGAACGTGAAAGGTGCCTGTTTGTACCAGCCGAGCCACCGACCTGCGAAACTCTTGAAACTCTGGATCATCGAGAGACCCCTGCCACCCGACGAGGTGTGCTGCCTCAACACGACGGAAGCCGAGGGGAACTGGCGCTTCACCAATCACTACCGGTACGAGGATCCCTCGTTTTTTTCCCTCCTCGGCCTCTTCCTTGACCCAATCGGATGCAACGGAATGTTCCGACCATAAAACTACGACGCACTTTGCTTCGCTCAGGGCCGCGTGAATAACATCTTCGTATTTTCTGCCCGGCGAAATCTTACGATCCCACCACACAGCCCAGCCTTGGGCTTTGAGGGCTTTCGCTATTGTCTCGGCGGTGGCCCTATCCGGAGTGGCATAACTGAGGAAGATTTCGCTCATAGAAAATGTCGTAGGCGAGTCTCACGATGCGCGGCACCAGCCGGTCAATTCCTGATGGTACCTATCACCAAGTCGCCGAGTTGATCGTTCCATTGTCAAAGACTACGGTTTGGTGAGTTGAGTACATCCGATAATTCCGGACACAGTTTGGGATGGAATTGTGAACCGCCATCTCTAACTGCGTCTGAGACGAACCAGTCTTTCGGGCAGGCCAGTGAGCGTCCATTCGCCATTTGCAAACATCAGCCTATCTGCCGCAAATCAGCATGACTTGACTCCTCGCGGTGCTGAGTGTCGGAACGACTAGACAGGGAGCTCGTCACCAGTCAAAAAGTTCTCCCCAGTCCCCATCACCATCAACCTCCACGTCCGAACCAACTTCTCCACCGACCTCCTCTGTACCGCCCGTGTCGGAGGGTTCGCTTTCAGAGTGATCTCCGTCTTCTTGAGACTCGTCGTTGATGTTGTCTGCAATCGCCTGAACAACATCCGACATGTTGTCGGTTCCCCAATCCGGTGCTTGTTCAACTGCAGGCTCAATCAGGTTATGGTGTTCAAGAATGCTGCGCATAGGGTGCCAGTCTCGCCCTGTCTCAGAGCAAAGGAGTTCGCTCCCAAGTAGTTGACCACCCAGAAATGCCGTGGCAATCGCCCCAACCTCATACGGACCTCGGGGGGCACCGCCGGGATCTGCCAACCAATACCGTGGCTGGGTTCCCTGGGTCGGCGCGGCACCTTGTCCGCTCACCTGCGGTACCTTTGCGAACTCACGTCGCAACACTGGCACATCGCACACTCGGTACCAATGCGGCGTGCCTTCTTGGTGAATGAACATGTCCAAGGTAAGTCGCCGCTCCATGATCCACGAGCGCAACTGATTTGCAGTCACTGGTCCGTACGTCTCGCCAAGTGCACTTCGAATGAGGAATCGTCGCATGTGACCTCCTGACGTAGAGGCGCCTTACCATTCATCGCACCGACCTTGAGAATACTCAGTTCGGCGTATACGGCAGCGCCGACTTGTGCACGCACAGACGAAGGTTGCCATCGGCGCAGCGGCGGAACACGAAGGTCTTGTCGACCATGATCTCCTTGCCGTCCGGACCGGTGATATAG
>Ga0194117_10001388_pt1 | contig 28363 bp, 26 predicted proteins | sample TA2MahsurfametaG_FD_160579 | JGI IMG/M metagenome (GOLD analysis project Ga0194117, IMG submission 160579) | Freshwater microbial communities from Lake Tanganyika, Tanzania - TA2015009 Mahale N1 surface | ecosystem: Environmental > Aquatic > Freshwater > Lake | place: Tanzania: Lake Tanganyika... | reverse complement strand
CGCGCTTCAATCCATACCGTGACCCTAATCGAGATTAGTTGAATCTTCAACAAATAACTATGAGGCTACATCTCGACGTTTAAACATGAAGCCAGTCACAAGAGCGGCAGCGGTAATCATCGCCGAAACCCGGATAAATGCTTCCGAGTAACTCGGAACATCTGTTACGCCGATCGGAGCTCCACCACTTGCGACTACCGAAAGAAGTGACCCTGGAAGCCAATTACCTGAGGGGCTCCAAGCAATAGAGAGGATGGATTCCACGATAAACAACCAGCCAACTCCGATTGAAATCGAACTAATTGGCGAGCGCAATAGAAGTCCCAGAACCATTCCAATCGTTCCGTAGCCAAAAGTTGAGACCAGTACATTTACAAACGTCTCAAAGAGATTTGTCCAAGCCTCACTTGTAGTCCATGCATTGGTAGAAACTTTCGCAATTCCTGATAGCGCAAATGCGAGAAGAACACTCGTGATGGCGCTAAACATCACGGTGAAGAACGCGAAGAGTCCCATCGACAAATATTTTCCAATTAGTAGCCGAATTCTTCTTGGTTCACGAACTAGAAGGCTTCGCAAAGTACCGTAGGTGTATTCCTGAGCAGTTTGAGCTGCAAAGACACATAAGGCAACTATCCCAAGTAACCCTGCTGAGCTACTGAAACCTATAGAGATTCCACTTGGGAGAGCCAAAATATCCCGAGTGATGCGTTGGCCACGATCTGCATTTCCCATCTCGGAATCAATCAAGAGAAATAGGAGCGAAACTACTAGCGCCGTGACTGCAACGACCGCGCCCATACTTCCAAAGAAAAGAGTAGGCCGGCGAAGCTTTCGCCATTCAGCGCGAAAAATTCTCATCGCTACTCCTCTGTCATAGTGAAGAAGGTTTCTTCCAAGGTAGGGCGAACCGGCGTAATCTGCTTCAAAACAATCTCGTTTTCAAAGGCCAATTCATTTAACTCTGCGCCCCACTTTTCATCCGCATCAATTCGAAGTTCAGCTCCTTCTAGGAGGGCTGGATGCCCCACTTCATCGACTAACTTCTTGAGACGCTTCAAATCACTTGCTTTGGTGGCCTTTACGACGATAGTCGGTCGTGAACGGTGCAGGAGCTCTTCAGTCTTACCGAAGAAGATAACTTCCCCTTTGCGTAGCATCACTAAATACTCAGAAATCATCTCAATCTCAGATAGCAAGTGCGAGGATACGAAAACGGTGACGCCTTCTTTCGCTAATTTTGAAAGCAAATCGCGGATCTCTTGAATTCCAGCTGGATCTAAACCATTGGTTGGTTCATCAAGAATCAATAACTTTGGATTTGGCAGAAGTGCGGCGGCAATACCTAGCCGTTGTTTCATTCCCAGCGAATAAGTTTTGTACTTATCATCGCCGCGACCAGACAATCCCACCGTCTCTAAAAGTTCTGGAATTCGCTCAAGAGGAAATCCGCCTAGAGTTGCAATCACTCGAAGATTCTCAGCACCGGTGAGTGCTGGATAGAAAGCAGGCCCTTCAATCATCGCGCCGACTTGAGATAGATACCTCTCGGGATGCGAGATTGGCTCATCCAAAATCTCACCACTTCCCGATGTTGGTGAGATGAGACTTAGCAACATTCGAATAGTTGTGGTTTTACCTGAGCCATTTGGCCCAACAAAGCCACAGATAGTTCCAAGAGGAACTTCAAAAGTCGCATCTTTTACGGCAACTAAATCACCATAACTCTTCGTTAATCCCTTTACTGATATTGCCGTCATCAGCTCAGTTTGCCATTGTTTGAATCGATGCCCAAATACTTAAGCACAACTAGCAGGTACAGATCTGTTCTGGCTTTAGGCCCTCAAGTGCAGATTCGATGTGCTCGCCGCATCCAGACCAGGTGTACTTTCCACACCTGTTACAAATTACTCGGGTACACATTCTGCCTCGCTCACTCAATATTCGTTAAGACCTTAAATCTACTATTTCCGGTACGGTGCAACCATGACACGGCAGCCGGGTGAGTGGGTTTCTCCTTTAACGGCGGCAGATATTTCAAAGGCTGGAATTTCCGCATCTTGGCCCTCAATCGTTGGAGATGATGTTTGGTGGCTGGAAACTCGACCAGAGGAGAAGGGTCGAAAAGTTGTTGTAAGTATGAATCGAGGCGACCTTCTGCCGGCTCCATTTAGCGCAAGTCATTCAGTTCATGAATATGGCGGACGCAGCTATCTTGGAATTTCAACCGGAAACGAATTCGTTCTGTATTTCTCAAATAAGTCTGATCAACGCATCTATCGAATGACACTTAGCCAAACTCCAGTTCCAATAACTCCTGACACCAAAGGCGCTCACAAGTATGCCGAGATGATTTTGGTTGGAGATGAAATTTGGTGCGTTAGGGAAGTTGTCGAAGACCACTCATGTAAACGAGATCTTGTTGCTATTTCTCAAGCTGGAGAACTTAGAACTCTGGTTTCTGGTCACCATTTCTATATGAATCCACGGGTATCCCCCGACGGCAAACATCTGCTCTGGATTTCTTGGGAACATCCATTGATGCCGTGGGATGGGACCGAGTTGTTTCTTGCTGAAATAATTGATGGTGAAATCAAAAACAAGCGTGTGATTGCCGGAAATAGGAGTAATCCAGTCTTATCTCCAGAGTGGCTAGATAACGAAACCATCATCTACATCGATGAAGAGAGTGGTTGGTGGAATCCCTGGAGCGTGGATGTACATGGAAAACGCAAGCAGATTATTAACGAGCGCTCCGAGTGGGGCTTTCCCGCTTGGCAGCTCGGTTATCGAGCAATATCGATCCTGAATAACGGAAAATTTATCGGTGTTCATGGCCCGGTTGATGCCCGCAAAATAGCCTTGGTTAATCCTAAAACTGGAACATGCAAAGACTTTGATACTGAGTTCTCTCACTTCTCCTCAACTTTTGCATCAGATGGAGAACGATTAGTTGCATTTGGCGCAAGCAGCTCGAGTTTTCCGACTCTTGTTGAGCTAGACACCGAATCTTTAAGAGTTAAGTCTGTGATTAGACCTAATCCACTTCCAATAGCAAAGGAATTTGCGCCCGAGATTAGAGAGGTAACTATTAAGGGTGGCGAGCGTGATGTGAAGGTGATTCTTCATCACGCAACCCATCCTGATCACCCAAATCCAGGCGCAACTCCCTTGCTCATTCAAGTACACGGTGGCCCTACGGGAAATTCAGCTGCCAATGTTCAACTTGATTACCTCTATTGGACAACTCGCGGTTTCACAATTGCTGATGTCAATTACGGAGGCTCAACGGGGTATGGCTCTGCATATCGTCACTTGCTCGATGGTAAGTGGGGCATTGTTGATTACGAGGATGTTGTCGCAAGCGTTAAGTACTTAATCCAAACCGGCATAGCAGACCCTAAGCGCGTTTTTATCTCTGGAGGTAGCGCAGGTGGATTTACAGTATTAAATGCTCTTATCCATTCTGATCTATTCGTTGCTGGCGGAGACTATTACGGTGTGGCTGAATTAACTGGCCTTGCTACCGACACCCATGATTTTGAATCTCGCTACTTGGATTCAATGATTGGACCATATCCGCAGCGAAAAGACCTCTACTTAGAGCGCTCCCCTCTTACCCACGCCGAAAAACTAACTACGCCAATAATTATTTTCCAAGGCCTTGAAGACAAAGTAGTTCCACCTTCCCAATCTGAATCCTTTCGAGATGTCTGTGTAAAGAAAGGAATTAAACACAAGTATTTTGCTCTCGAAGGCGAGGGTCACGGTTTCATCAAATCCGAATCAATTATCACAAGCCTTGAGGAAGAACTTAAGTTCTTTGGGCAAGCAGGAGGATTTAAGCCCTTCATTCACTAAAGATTGATAGCAACTCCTTAGCAACTAATTCAGCTTCAACTCTAATCTCTGGAATCGCGGTTGTTTCAAGTAGTTCTCCCACAAGAATGGGTCCGATTCCAAAAATTCGCTTATGCACTTCACCCTTATTGTCTTTAAGGGCTAGCGACTTTGGGTCACAAGCAACTCCGAAATCAAGCGGCCCTCTAGCGAGTAGGCCATTGTCAATCAACTTTTCTATTAGCGTATGAGTTGCAACGAATTGGTTACCGCAACAATTGATTAGTTGATCTACCTCGAGGGCTTTTCCAGAACTTAACTTAAGGCCTATCTTGCCGCCTTTAAATTCAGCTTTTTCTACACCAGCCTTGTGAATGATTATCTTGCCTGCTGCTATCGCGCCTTTTATCCGTTCATCAATCTCAGGTGCCGAGCGATGTCTCAGTGTGTTCCACCACCGAAAGTGCTCGTTAACAAAGCTCTTCTTCTCGGTTTCGGGGAACGCAGACCAAATTTCTTGGAGGTCATGGCGAATGCCATCTTGCGCTTCGCGCCACTTATCCCCCATGGAAGTCAAATAGTTACGAATTCCTAGAGCGCTTTCGCGCGCTTCTTTAGGAACGGCAAGTGCAGGCACTCGATAATTCAAGTGAGGTCTTGGAAGCAGACCATTTCTTGAAATTCCATGAATCACGGCGCCAGGTCGATCCCGCAAAATTGAGAGTGCGATGTCATAAAAAGTAAGGCCCGTTCCAATTACGGCAACTTCATCATATGAGGAACTTAAGCCTTCATGCCAGATATCTCTAACAACTTGATCTGATGTTGGAAGCGCATCAAAGGTGTCGGGAACTATCGAATCACTGTTTCCAAGAGCGAGAACTACGGCATCAGAATCAATGCTTGTGCCATTTGAAAGGATGCAAGTGTAGGAGTCAAGATTTTTTACTACATCGATAACTTTGGCCTTGATGTGATTAAGTTTCTTGCCCGATTCCAGTTCGCGTTGAAGCAAGAAGTCGAGATATTCGCCATATTTCCTGCGGGAGATAAAGTCATTTTCAGCAACGCCCGCCCATTCGCATAGGCTCTTTGGCTCTTCTACCAAACCACTCATTCGCCCGGCGGGCACGTTGAGCAAGTGATCCGGATCCGAAGTTGAGTATGCAAGTCCGAGACCTAACTTCTCATTAGGCTCGAAGATTGTGACTCGACAGTTATCACTCTTGCGAAGAAGGTTGATAGCGACAAGTAGCCCACTCGCACCGCCACCAACAATATTTATATTACTCACTCTCAATCCCATCTCATTTATACAAACTTAGCTTCAACTAGCCCTAAATCTCCAAAGTCAACACTTACCAAGTCACCAACTTGGACAAAGCAATGCCCCGTACATGTTCCAGTGCTTACCCATTCGCCCGCAAATACTGGCTTTCCGCGCTCTCGCACCCAATTGACCATCCAGGTAAGGCTAGTAACTGGATGTCCCATTGCTTGATAGCCCTGACCTGATTTGATGTAGTTATCGTTGACGTAGAGATCGATATTTGTTTTGGGAAGGTCAATATCAGCCCAATCCTTTGTTTTCTCTCCAATTACAAATGCGGCTCCACCTGCGTTGTCATACATTCCACCAAAATATCCACTCAAGCTATACCAATCTTCAAATACCGAGTCTCCAATCTCTATGACCGGAGCTAGATATTCAATTCCGGCTCGCAAGTCAGCCTCGGTATATTCCCTATCGCGGACAGGAAAATCTTGACCAAGCTGAAATGCAAACTCGCACTCACACAAGCGGTAATTTACGAAGAATTCAGAGGGAACTTCTGCTGGACTATTCATGATTGATCTAACAAATAAGCGCCCCGGCGAAGGACTCGGAATACTCTCTGCTTTTCGAACATCAAGACTTGCCGCTCCAACTTTCCAGCCAGCACCTTCCCAACCGAGTGAATATTCAAGGCGAAGAATGACTTCCTCCATTGATTTCCACGAACGAGCGCGAAGCCGCTCTGGCATTATGACAGGTGTGCGATTGCGTCTTCCAGTCGAAATTAATTCAAGCACTTCTTCAACTTCTTCAGGGGTCAAATCACTCTCTCTTGGAGAAGGTTTTGATCCTCCGGGCGGAGTTGGACCGTGAATAAGTCGACCACGGTCACTTAAGTAGTCAGCTCTTGGTTTATCCTTATTTGAACGAAGTGTCTTAAGTCGATCAGATTCAGTATAAATTTCAAAACTCCATAAATCCAACTCATCTAAATCCACCGGCTTAAAGCCCTTTGCTTCTAAAGCAGATGCAATCTGGGCGCGATGCTCGGTTGCGTGGTGAATAGCCTGTGACAAAATTGTTGAGCGCCAGCGCTTAACTTGATTACCTTCATTGTTTTCAAATTCAAGTTGGATATCTTCAAGTTTTACGGAATACAGAAGGGCCTCATCGATTGCATTGGCCTGGGTCTTTAGCAGTCTCAGATCAGAAGAAACTTTTGGCTCGTCAATTTTCTCACCTTGGATATCACAATGCTCCCCAGTGATGCGGTAGACATAAAAGTCAGCGGCCTCCACTATGTGATGGATTATCTGCCCAACATGCCACTTAGGCTTTGTGGCAAAGGCTTTGAGCGAATCCTCTGGGAGGGTCAGGAGATGTTCAATTGTTTTTTGATTAGCCCACGCCATGTGCAAAAGCAATCGCTCAAGTCCAATCGTCACGCAGGAAGCCTAGCGAATAACCACTCTCTCGCTGTTAGTTAACTGTTGGGTTGGTAGACCTTTGAGAATATGAACCCTAGATTCTCCAACAACTTCCCAATCTCGCGCGCCACTTCTTCGCACTAAAGCGGTTAGCTCATCAATACCAATAAGAACGCTATCCCCCGGAGTATCGAGTAGGACTTTTGCGGCGCTATCTGGAATCCATTTGAAGAACTTATTGAAATGAGGGATCACTCGAATATCAGCCAGGAGATTAAAACCTTCGGTCGGAGCAATTCTTGAAATACGGAAATTTGGAATCTTTGAACTCATAACCATTGCTCCTGCACTGCATCCAGCAAGAGAGCTCCCGGAACTCCAATTCTCAACTATTGCATCTAGGACCGGCGTTCCTCGGAGCGTGTTCGCTAGATAGTGAGGATCTCCTCCCGACAGATAGATAAGGGCGCCATCTCGTACCTGGGAGACAAATTCTGGATTATGGGCTGATTCGCGATCAAAGATTGGAAGAAAAACTTGTTTTACGCCGATAAGTGTGGCTTGGGTTCGTCCAAGTTCTTGCCAATAAAGAATTCGATCGCGACTCTCTCTACCGGCAGCTGTTGGAATCTGAACAAACTTTGGAGCTTTCTGATTCTTCAATCCATCTTCAACAAGCGACTTCTCAAACTCGGCCATTACTGGCAAATACTCACCGGAACCAACAAGCGCTACCGAGCCGATCATTGAAAGATTCTAGGACTCTCAGTGGGTTCAAATAAATTGAAAAATGGACCCGATAAGTTCGAGTCCATTTTCCTAGTTGTCAGCTACCGCTTTTACCCTACCGAAAGACAAATAAGTATTACGTGTCGCTACGCTTCGTAAACCTCACTTGAGATAATTGAAGAGTCGCCCTATAAGCCGGACATAGAGTAAGACGGATCTTTTGCGCTGAAAAGAACCGCCTCGTCCAGAAATTTGCCCTTAAGTCCAGGAGTCAATAGATGGTCTGTCCTTGTACTTCTCCTCAGCTTCAACCATATAAGCGCCGCTCCAACCGTACACAAGACAACGAAGAGGGGAACCACTCATAACCTACAATTGTTGTTGTGGAGAGAATTGCGAAGCAGCCTAAAGAACGTAGAAGTTCGACGAGACGCGAAATAATCTTGGCTCTTCTTGTTGAAAGCAAGTCTTTTTTGAGTTCGCAGGAGATACATAAATTACTTACAAGACAAGAAGTGTCTATTGGACTTGCCACAGTCTATCGACAACTTGAAGGCTTGGTGGAGCAAGGGCGAGCGGATGCAATTGTAAGTCCCAGCGGAGAGCGGTTATATAGACATTGTGGGCAAGCAGAAACACATCACCATCACATAATTTGTCGCGTTTGTGGCGCTGCAACCGAGCTCGACTTCCCAGAGGTGGAAATAATCACTCAAACTTATGCCAAGCGTTACAAGTACAAATCTGTTACCCACTCCTTAGAGATTTTTGGGGTTTGCCTAGCTTGTGATCGTCTTCAAAGCTCCTCGATAAAATCAAGAAGGAAACCGAAGCTCTCATAAAGATTTCTAGCTTTTAGATTTGTCTCATCTGTGTACACCCACGCCCTATCACAACCAAATTCCTGCATATTCGTGAGAGCTTCAGAAACAAGAAAAGCCCCTACTCCATTTCTTCTAAATTGTTCTAAGACTCCAAGAACATAAATTTCGCAGGGTGCTGCGCCCATCAACTGGTGATGCTTAAGCCAGAAATACGCTATGGGATTTCCTTGACGTAAGAGAACTTGGATATCTGACTCTGATCGAAGACTTTCGTTGAGTTTAATTAGCAACTTACCCGTAGTCCACGCGCCCTGATCGGGGTGTCCGAAGAAAATTTCATTGTTCAACTTCAACAACATGTCTTCATCCCGACTTCTCTGAAATGCAACCAACTCGCATGCCTCTGGGAGATGGGCTGTGTAGGCAACTTTGTTGACCAAATCAAGCTGGTATCTCAAAATCCGCCTCGGGAGCAACTGGGACAGTTTGTTGACTTCATCAATCATGGGCTTTATGATAACGATTCTCATTTGCAATACAAGGAGTGCTATGAACGAGTCACGAATTCCTGTAACGGTGCTAACCGGATTCCTAGGGTCTGGAAAAACGACCCTGCTCAACCGCATACTGAACGAAAACCACGGGATGCGTATCGCAGTTATTGAGAACGAATTTGGCGAGGTAGGTATTGATGACGCTCTCGTTATGGCCGCGGATGAGGAAATATTTGAGATGAACAATGGCTGTATATGCTGCACTGTACGGGGTGATTTGATACGAATTCTTGGCAACTTGCTACAACGCAAGGACAAGTTCGATCGAATCTTGATCGAGACAACCGGAATGGCTGATCCTGCTCCAGTCGCACAGACATTTTTTGTCGACGATGAGCTGAAGGAATCATGCAGATTAGATGCGATTATTACCATGGTTGACGCTAAGCATGCTCTACAGCACTTAACTGAGATCAAAGAAAAGAACTTTGAGAACGAAGCTGTTGAACAGGTTGCGTTTGCAGATCGTATTGTGTTGAATAAGGTAGATATCGCCACTCCACAGGAGCAAAGTGATGTCGTGGCAGAAATAAAGAAAATTAACTCAGCCGCACCCATTTTCAAAGCAGAGAATGCAAATGTCGACTTAAGCGAATTGCTTGATATTGGTGCTTTTGATTTGCAAAAGGTTCTTGACAATGATCCAGCATTCTTGATTGATACCGACCATGTACATGATTCGTCTATTTCTAGCGTAGGTATCGAATTAGCTGGCGACCTCGATATTGAAAAATTGAACAAATGGCTTGGAAAGTTACTTGGCGAAAAAGGAACGGATATTTTTCGTAGTAAAGGAATCCTCTCGATTGATGGGAATGATGAGAGATATTGCTTTCATGCTGTTCACATGCTTTTTAGCGGTGAGTTCACGTCTGCCTGGGGTAAGTCTGAACGCATCAACAAAATGGTCTTCATAGGACGAAATCTCAATCGTAAAGAACTAACAGATGGCTTCAAGAAGTGCATCGTTTCCAACAAAACCTCAAAAACTTTGGCTGGCAAGAAATGATTGCTGTTTCATCCCCATTACCCATGTCAGTCGACATAAATCCCATTGATGCCTGCTCACTTGATGATGAACGAGTTCTCTTGTTGGACGCGGAAGGGCATATATGTGAAGTCTCACTCACTAGTCATGAAGTAACTCAGAAGTGCGAAGCCTCAGTTGGTGGAAATCGCATCTCCTTGTCACCCAACCGTGAGATTCTCGCATGTGTAGGACCCGAGGGATTCGCCCTCTTTAAAAGTGATGATGGGACATTGCTTGAGTCTCGACGCGGTTCGTGGTCTTCGGTTGCAAAGTGGCATGAGTCTGGAAACAGAGTCCTCTTCACTTTTGGTAAAAGTATCTGTGTTACTGATTCATACGGAGTTCCTATTGTCGAAAGCGAGAACTTTTCATCTACGGTAACGGATGCCTCTTGGATTGGGGACAAAATCGCCGTAGCTGCATACGGTGGGGTAAGCGTTTCAGATGAGCAAGGAAGCAAATTCATTAAGCGGGAGTTTGTTGGATCATTACTGTGCTTGAGTGCCTCGCCAACTGGAGACTGGATTGTAAGTGGTAATCAGGATGCATCCCTTCAGGTCTATAAAGTTTCCGATGACACGCGATTGGAAATGCAAGGTTTTCCTCGAAAGGTAACTATTGCTCAGTTCAATCTTGATGGTAAGTGGTTGGCAAATAATGGCGCCAATGAAGTAACTGTTTGGAGCTTTGCGGGAAAGGGTCCTAAAGGCCGCTCTCCTGTAATTCTGCCGAAACACGTTGGTGGTGGCACAGCAATTTCATGGAGCAAGACTGATGCTAGCTTGATTGCAACTGGAGATTCAATTGGTCAATTACGAGTCTGGGATTTGAAACTTGGTTTAGAAGGTAAACCTTTATACCCCCGAAACCACTTTGAATCTATGTCTAACTCTCCTGTTAAGTCGATTCTTTGGGATTCACACGGAAGTTCAATTATTGCTGTACATAATGATGGAATCATCTATAGGAGAGAGACTTCGTGAGCCATGCTCTTCTTGAGGCGCACGGACTAAATGTCTTTCGTGGCGAGAAATTAATTCTATCGGATCTCCGCTTTGACTTTGATAAAGGTGAGAAGATAGCGGTGATTGGTCGAAATGGAGTTGGGAAAACCACTTTACTTTTGGCACTTGCCGGGTTGACAAGATATGAGGGCGAGTTACTTTTTCAAAACAAGCCTTGTCACCACGGAGAGCATCAGCAACAGATTGGTTACGTTCCTCAAAGATCCCAAGTGCGATGGGATCTACCGCTGCAATCACTTGATGTAGTTATGTCAGGGACCGCAGGCAATCCGCACTTTCGAGGAAGAGCGAAAAGTAAGGAAAGGTTAGAGCTTTCCTATCAAGCGCTATTAGAGGTCGGTGCACTTCCTTTGGCTAAGCGCACAATCAACAGTCTTTCTGGGGGGCAGGCGCAGCGCGTCTTAATCGCCCGTAGTTTGGTGACGAGCCCTGACATATTGCTGCTGGATGAACCACTAGTGGGTCTAGATACATTCGCACTTAAACAGGTGCTTGATGTTCTTGACGCCAGGAGTCAAATGGGAACGCTTGTGATAGCCGCGATGCACGAATTAGACATTGTGAAGTCATCTTTTAAGCGCGTAATCTTCATTGAAAACAAGAACTCCGTAATCGACGGAAACCCCAGTGAAGTCCTCGAAAGGCTTTATCGGGCAGAGGTTGTGAATAAATGACGACCTTATACACGATCTTTGTCGCCCCTTTTGAATACAACTTTATGAAGAATGCTCTTTTGGTCATATTGATTGCCGGAGTCTTAGCGCCCATAACAGGATTTTGGGCACTTAACAGGCGCATGGTTTACATGATGGATGCTATGTCGCATTCAATTCTTCCCGGAGTGATTCTTTCGGCGATGTTCGGAGTGAGTTATCTCTATGGAGGTCTCGTGTCGGCCTTAGCACTGGGTCTCATCGTAATTGTGCTATCTCAAAGAAATCGGGCTCCCGAAGATGGAGCAATCGGTGTCGCTTCTCAAGTCTTGTTCGCAACTGGCGTGCTTTTAGCTTCACAAAACACGGACTCAAGAAGTTTTAATCACATTCTTTTTGGAAATCCCTTTTCTGCCAAAGCATCAGATATCACTCTCATGCTAATCACCACATTGGTGGCAATATCCCTGATTGCTGTCTTGCACCGAGAACTAGTGGCTTCGACTTTTGACCACGAGCACGCTCGAGCAATTGGCGTCAAGGTACTTCGAGTAGATCTCCTTCTTATTCTCTGTATCGCAGCGACAACAGTGATTGGCCTTAGCTCCGTCGGGGTATTGATGACAATATCTCTTGGCATCACTCCGGCTGTCACTATGAGAATTCTCCAAGTTTCCTTCATGAAGGCCCGCTACGGAGCAGTAATGATTGGTGTCTTTGCCGGACTCTCCGGCATTTTGACTTCCTATCACTTTGGCGTTCCCGCAGGACCGGCCGTCGCTTTAATCTGTGCTGCCATCCTATTTATATCTTTGATTCAGAAAAGTCTTGCAAATTCTAGTCTGACTAAAGAACCGAGAAAGAGTCTGCGATGACCAAAAGCGTGCGCCGCATAATCGTGTGTCGAGGTTGTTGCTGCGGCGTGGCAACAGGTCGCGCAGAAGGCGCCGCAAAACGTCTTGAACGTCTTGAATCGCTCAAAAATGTCGATTTTGAGATTTCCACTTCGAATTGTCTTGGCCCCTGTTCTCAGGGCGACATACTGGTATTGATAGCAAAAAGTGAAAACATCAAACTTTGGTTTAGCGGAATGCACATCAGCTCACTGAATGAACTCTTTATAAAGTGGATTGAAGCAGGGTTGCCACCATTTGTCGGGGAATTTGAACTATTGAAGTTACAAATAATCAAACCAAACAAACAAAATAGAGAGGCAATAAATGAACACTTATCGTGTGTTTCATAAAAACCTGAAGGTGCGGACATTGGCAGCGATTGCCCTTGTCGGACTTCTGGTTTCATCATGTTCAAGCCCTAACAGCGCAAATCAAGCTGCATTAAAAATTGTTGGAAATTTTTATCCGGTGACGTGGATAGCTGAAAGAGTTGCAGGAGATGGAGTCGAGGTTACCTCCTTGACACCAAATGGAGTGGAGCCACATGATTTGCAATTAGATGCGCAGTCTTTGGCATTGATTCAAGACGCAGACATAGTCTTTTATCTAGGCTCTGAATTCCAGCCTGAGGTGGAGCAAGCCGTCGCTCAGCTAGAAGATAAATCTAAGGCGGTAGACCTGCTTAAATCACCTGGCGTCAAACTCTTGGACGCTAAAGAAGAAGACGATGACCATGACCATGATCATGATCATGATCATGACCATGATCATGAAGGCGAGGAAGAGGAAGAGGTGGAGCATAAGCACCCTCTTGCCGGCGGTAAAGATCCACATGTTTGGCTTGATCCTGCCAACATGATCTCAATGGCTCGCAAGGTCTCCAGCGAGTTGATTCGTGTAGCGCCAGAGTCGGAACCACTCTTCAGTTCAAATCTAGAGAAACTGATTGATGCATTGAGTCTCCTTGATCAGGACATTGCAGAGCAACTATCAGATTGCAAAGTGAGAACTGTAGTAACTTCACATGCTGCCTTTTTGTACTTCACTGAGAAGTATGGCTTTGAGCAGCTTGCGATAGCAGGTATCAGCCCGGATGACGAGCCTGATGCAAAGCGAATCGCTGGAATTGCTGACGCTGCAAAAGATGCAGGAGTAGCAACAGTGTATTTCGAAGAAGTTTTGTCTCCATCTCTAGCACAGACCGTAGCAAGAGAAATAAAAGCAGAACTGAGTTTGCTTTCTGCCTTAGAGTTCGCTCCTGAAAGCGGCGACTACATCTCACAAATGAGAAGCAATCTTGAAAATCTATTCGTAGGACAAGGCTGCAGTAACTAGAACTTACTCCTGCTCCCACTGAACTCTGCTTGGACTGAGTGAAGTGGGAGCAGGATCTTCATCAGGGAGTTATATGAACTTCGTCTCCAGTAACAAGGAAGGTTCTACTAGCAAGTCGCCTCATGTTCGCAAGATAAGAGAGTTTGTTCGCGAAATTACTCTTGATGCTGAGACGAATATTGTGGTTACTGAATTAGCCTGTCTTGAGCCGGGATGCCCTCCTATTGAGACCGCAATAGTCATCATGGGAAAGAATCCCGCAACCTATAAAATAGAAAAGGAGATGAAAGACGTGAACTTAGAGGATGTTCGTCGGGTTCTTTTAACCGGTAATGACCATAGTCATTAGGTTCCTTTTGACGAAGACCCTTTGGGGTCATATGAGATGCGCTGGCTGAACTTCTATTGAGAGCTATCAAGAAGAGTCGCCCTATAAGCCGGATACTGAAAGAAGTACTGGTTTCGAGCGTGATTTTGTTGTTTGCCCCAGTATTTTGCCCGTTTTTTATTTCTCACAATTTATCAAGATAGGCGTTTTCTTGAATCTACAGCCTAATACTTAAAACTTGGATGAATAACCCGAATTTATATCTACTTATAGAGGGTTGGAGTTATAATCAAACAGTAGGCTTAAATTTATTTAGAGAGGTAATAGTGTCCTTTATTCTGTACTCAACTACCTGGTGTGGCTACTGTAAAAGACTTAAAAGGCAGTTAACTGATTTAGGAATTGTATTTGAAGAGATTAATATTGAAGAGGTTGTGGATGCGGCACAAATTGTCGAGCGAATAAACAATGGGAACCGAACTGTTCCTACTTTAGTATTTTCCGATGGTAGCTCAATGACAAATCCCTCAGCCAGTCAAGTATCAGAGAAACTCAGCTCTTTAAGTTAACTGTATTTAGTAAGGTAGTTTGTGAGCAGATATATGAGTAGATAAGCCAGGCTGAGTAAGATGGGAATAGAACCTGCGAATTACTGTTCAAGAGCACAACTACGGTAGTTTACCGAGATACGGGACTGGAAGAGGGGTCTCGCATCGGCCATAGTTGTTGGCAAAGCTGCACATTGATCTGTTGCTTACCGAGGAATGACCCTTCATCGGGTGTCCACAAATACAAATCTGTTTTTGAATGTCGCACCTATTGATGTTCGCGTGCAGACATTGCAAAGGCTAGGTTTCTACCTGTCATTCGTAAGTTTATTTCTATACCAATCCTGTACCAAAAACTATTGGTGGGAGGGTGTAGTAACGGGTAATGACTGGACACCCGAAATCGGGGGTTTGGGGCTAATCTGAGCGCGAAATAGGGGTTGGTGGTAGTTCATAGTTGGATCTGTTCGGGGCTGGTAAATAGCCCTTTACGCCTTGACATCAATCCCTTACAGTCGGTGGTCTGCTACAAAGCGACCCTTGCCTTCAAGGGTTAGGTACGTGAACACCCACTGTCTTGTGGCAGTTCTATTAAGGGGAGAGAAATGACCCATTACGGCACGACTAAAAACATAAGAGCACTAAAACGGGTAACCGACCGGTGGATAAATAACAGGCAACAAGGGACTGAGGGGTGCCCTGTGTGCCTAAAAAAATTACTAACACTTTACTAACACCTGGTGCGTACAAGGGCACACAACAACGCACAAGTAAGGACTAGAGCCCGCATAATTAGCCACTCCACGTACAACAAGACACCCCTAAAATCAAGGTTTTATCGACTCATAATCCGATGTTCCAAAATCAACTTGATTTCCTGTTTGCAAATAAAAACGCAGGTCAGAGGCATTAATTGAAGCCTTAGCGCACCTTCTTGCGAAATACCAATTTCACAAGCAGAGTCTTCGTTCCTGCTCTAAAGGCGGCTGAAGTAAAGAAAATCAGAATTCACGACTTAAGACATACGGCTGCAAGTATCGCGATTTCTGCTGGAGCAACTCCCAACATGGTCAAGGAGATGCTTGGCCACTCTGATGGGCTATTATCCACTAGTTGTAGGCCAACTATTGACTAACAATTTAAGGGTGTCAAGTGAGTGAAATTCGAGCCATCTCGTGGGTAAGTGACGGACTTGTCCTAATCGACCAAACAAAATTACCGCAACAAGAAATCAACTTAAACATAGAGACAGTGGATCAATTAGTAAACGCCATTAAAAGACTGGCGGTGCGCGGAGCACCTGCATTAGGAGCCGCTGGTGCTTGGGGCGTTGTCATCGCCATGCGACAGGCAGTGAAAGAAAATTGGAGTAATGAAAAAAGAAATGAAGAATTCTTAAAAATAAGAAATGCTAGACCAACAGCAGTCAACCTAGCTTGGGGAGTGGATAAAGTTTTACCTTTTGTCGACCAAGGCATTGACGAAGTACTTGCCAAGGCAAATCAAATTGCCGCAGAAGATGAAGCTGGCAATAGACAAATGGGTAAATTTGGTTCCAGTTGGATTGAATCCAAAGTAAAAAATAGACCAATACGTGCCCTCACACATTGCAATACCGGATCTTTAGCAACAACAACTTGGGGAACAGCACTTGGAGTAATTAGAGAAATGAATGCGCGCGGAATTCTAAAACATGTGTTTGCTGATGAAACAAGACCGCTACTGCAAGGTGGAAGACTAACTGCTTGGGAATTAGTTCATGACAACATTGAACACTTTGTAATTGCAGATGGAGCTGCCACAAGCATTATTGCTCGCGGTGAAGTAGACGTTGCTTTAATTGGTGCAGATCGAGTTGCTGCAAATGGTGACACAGCAAACAAAATTGGTTCATTTGCAGTTGCATTGGCGTGTAAATATGCAGGGATACCTTTTGTTGTTGTAGCACCTGAATCAACTGTTGATGTTGCTACATTAACTGGTGCTGATATTGAAGTTGAATATCGTGATGAAAATGAAATTTTAAGTTTAAACGGACAAAGAATTTCACCTGCTAAATCAAAAGGTTTAAATCCTGCATTCGATGTAACCCCCGCTAAATTAATTTCAGCATTAGTCACTGAAAAAGGCGTTTATGAGATATCAAATGGAATAACACCTAGCTCAAAGTTAGCGAAGGCTTAGATGACAAATATTCCAACACCTTTAAAAAATTTAGTTGAACGATCCAAATTCTTAGGTGCCAACCAAGAATTTGTTGTCTATGGCGGAGGAAACACTTCTGCTAAAGGTGAAATTGTTGATCATTTCAACAGAAGTAGAAAAGTTTTATGGGTTAAAGGCTCTGGGGCCGACATGATGAACGCCGAAGCAGTTGATTACCCAGCCTTATATATGGATGAATTACTTCAAATACTTAACTTTGAGACATTATCTGATGAGGAAATGACTGATTTAGTAAGTAGAGCATTGGTTGATCCTGCAAGTAGAAGACCATCAATTGAAACTCTTTTGCACGCATTCTTGCCATTTAGATATATTGATCATGTGCACGCTGATGCAATATGTGCATTAACTAATCATAAAAATGGTGAAAAGGCAGTTAAAGAAGCTTTAGGTGAAAACTTTGCTTACGTTGATTGGATTAGACCAGGTTTTGAATTAAGTAAACAAGCATCATTTCTCAAAGATGCTGAGGGAATTGTTCTTGCCCATCACGGATTAATCGTGTGGTCAGACGACAGTGATGAATGTAAGCAAAAAAATCTTGATGTCATAAATAAAGTAGAGAAATATCTTGGCTCACTATCAAAAAGACCTGAGTCAATTTTCCAACACACTGATTATAGTGATGAAGAATATAAAAATTTATTGCTTCAAATTAGAGGCAGACTCAACAAAAAAGGCAGAAAGATCTTAAGTCTTGATACTCGTTTAAAAGAAATATCAAGCAGAAAAGATGTTGAAGAAATTTTAAGTTCGGGTGTTTCTAGTGCTGATCACATGTTAAGAATTAAACCTTGGTCTGCAGTTTTGACTCAACCAAAAGATAAAGACAAATCAATTAAATCAATAGATGATTTTGCCAAGAAGTATGAATCTTATTTTGAAGCAAATAAGAATCTATTGACTCCTGGTTATTCAATTCACGATTCAGATCCAAGAGTGGTATTAGTTCCTGATCTAGGGGCAATAACTACCGGTCATTCTTTATCCGAATGCAAAATGTATGCAGATATTTCTTTCCACACCCACAAAGTTGCCTCCATGGCCAAAGATTCATTTGGCAACGTTGAAGGATTACCTGATGCTGAAATTTTTGGATTTGATTACTGGCCAATGGAGCTTTACAAGCTAGCCAGCAAACCAGCTCCTAAGAAATTTGCTGGAAATATTTTTGTTGTCACAGGTTCAGCAAGTGGGATTGGCCTAGGAATTTCTCTGGAACTAGCCAAACAGGGCGCCAGTTTGGTTTTAGCTGATTTGGATGAAAATGCCTTGAATTCTGTAGCAGACAAAATTAAAGACGTAAAAGGCTTAAAACCAGAACTTGTTTCTGGAGATCAATCTGATGAGAAAGTTGTGAATAAAACAGTTGATCAAGCGATTAAAACTTATGGTGGATTAGACGGAGTAGTTTTCAGTGCTGGAATTGCAGTAACAGATCAATTAAAGGATTTGACAATTGATAAATGGAACAAAGGATTAGCAGTCAACTTAACTAGTGCCTTTCTGATGACAAAAGCAGCAATGAATGCCATGAGAACTCAAAACTCTGGTGGTTCCCTTGTTTATATAGCAAGTAAAAATGCTTTTGCTCCTGGTGTAGGATTTGGTGGATATTCAGTCAGCAAAGCAGGAATGTTGCAACTGATGAGAATCGCAGCACTTGAAGGTGGCGCAAATCAAATTAGAGCAAATGCCATAAATCCTGACGCAATTTTTGATAATAGCAAACTCTGGGAAGGAGGAATCAGAGAAGAGAGAGCAAAAGCTCACGGTGTTAAACCTGACGAATTAGAAGACTTTTATGCGCAAAGAAATATTTTGAAATCGCATGTTACTTCTAAAGATGTAGCAAATACCACTGCTTTTCTTTTATCTGACGAATCCGCCAGAACCACAGGCTCGGTCATCGCCGTCGACGGCGGGGTGGCTGCTGCGTTTCCGCGATAAACGGAAATGAGTAAGAGCAAGTGAGTTAAGTAATTCACTTGTAAAAAGAAGGAGAAAGAATGATCAAGAACAAAGCATTAGCTGGAATTACATTTGCTGCTGCTGCGTTGCTTCTTGCTGCATGTTCCCAAGGAACTAGCGATACCGCTACAGGTGCAGACGAAGGAACAGTTGCAGAAGCAACCGGAACAAAGCCAGCACCATTTGATGCTGGTCCGGTAAAGATCGCCATCGTGCAAAACAGTGGTGCCGGAGACTATTTCCAACAATGGACAAACGGTGCTAACAAGCAAGCAGAAGCGATCGGATTTGAAGTTCAAATCTATGACGCCCAAGCTGACAATGCTAAACAAGCAACCGACATGGAAACAGCAATTGGTTCAGGCGTAGCCGGAATTATTGTTGACCACGGTCAAGCAGACACCATGTGTCCATTGATTAACAAAGCAATTGAAGCAGGAATTCCTGTGGTTGTTTATGACGTTGCAACTGCTGAATGTGCACCAAAAGCTGTTACAACACAACAAAGCGACGCATCTCTTGCACAAGCAGTGCTAGATCAAATGGCACTAGATCTTGGTAAAGATGTCAAAGTTGGATACGTAAACGTATTAGGTATCGCACCTTTGGATCGTCGTCACGTTGTATGGGAAGCAATTGTTAAAGCTAACAATTGGACCCAGTCCTTCTTCGTTGGTAAATTCACCAACTCAGTTGCAACTGACAACGCACAATTAGTTGACGCAGCACTTAAGAAGAGTCCAGACGTAGTGGGTATTTTTGCTCCTTACGATGAACTAACTAAGGGTACTGTTTCAGGAATTGAATCAAACAACCTTCAAGCTTCAATCAAAGCATACGGAATTGATATTTCAAATGCTGACATTGAAATCATGACAAAAGAAGGTTCACCATGGGTAGCAACAGCAGGAACTGATCCAAATGCGATCGGTGCAGCAGTTGTGAGAAACATGGCTCTTGAAATTGCAGGCCAATTGGGAGTTAGATCAGTTGACTTCCCAGGTGTTCTAATTACTGCACAGTTCCTAAAGGACAATGCAGTTAAGAACATGGTTGACTTGCGTGCCAAATTGCCAGAATTGAACCTCGCATCCGTCAGCGGCGCTGACTGGATTCCAGCAGTCAAGTTCTAATTAAGTCGTAAAAGGGGGCGAGTTAATGGTTTCAGCTGTTGAGGTTAGAAACATTTCCATGGCATTTGGTACAAACCAAGTGCTAACTGGTGTGGATTTAATAATCGACAAAGGACAAACCACAGCATTGTTAGGAGCTAATGGTGCCGGTAAGTCCACATTAATAAAAATATTATCCGGAGTTTATTCATCCTTTACCGGGAAAATATTGATTGATGGAAAAGCTGTAACTATTGACTCGCCAACTACTGCCAAAGCCGCAGGAATTGAAACTGTTCATCAAAGAATTGATGAGGGCGTAATTCCTGGACTGACTGTGGCAGAAAATTTATTGTTTGAACGGATCGTCTCAGGTGAAATTTCCAGAACAGTTTCTCTAAAGACAATTGTTAATGAAGCAGAAAAAATAGCATCCGCCCTTGACCTCAAATGGGGCAAATCCAAACTTAGAAATGATGTTTACGAATTAGGTATTGCTGAGCAACAAATGCTCATACTGGCTAGAGCGCTTTCGCGCTCACCGAAGCTGTTAATTTTAGACGAACCAACTTCTGCTTTATCAAATGCTGAAAGTCAAAACTTATTTAAATTCATTAAGAATCTTGAATCACAAGGAATAGCAATTCTATATGTCTCACATAAATTAAGTGAAATTGAACAATTGGCAAAGAAACTAGTTGTCATCCGGGATGGAAAAATTAGGAATGAACAAAGTTCACCATTCTCATGGGATCTCGCACTAAAAGAAATGTTAGGTCAACAAGAATTAGGACAAAGAAATAATTTTGATTATATTCAAGGCAACGAAGTTGCTCTGAAATTAGAAGGGGTAAAACTCTTTCAAGAGTCTTCTGCATTTGATTTAGAAATACATCGCAAACAGGTAACAGGAATCATTGGATTATTAGGTGCAGGAAAAACAGAATTAGCCAAAGTAATTTATGGTGCAGACAATTTAATTTCAGGAAACATGAAATTTGATGGGAAAAATTACAAACCAACCCATCCTTCAGATGCGGTCAGCAGTGACATTTATTTAGTACCAGAAGATCGCGCAGCTGACTCAATGATACCTAACTGGAGTATTGCCCACACTGCAACTTTGCCATTTATGGGCGAATTCTCAGTTAAAGGAATGATCAAAAAAGTGTCGGAATCAATTAGAGGAAAACAGTTAGTTGATGATTTAAAGGTAGTGACAACTTCCCACGAGGCTATCGTTGACTCACTTTCAGGAGGAAACCAGCAAAAAGTAGTTGTAGGAAGATGGTTGCAATCAAAACCAAAGATGATGATTCTGGATGAACCTTTTAGAGGGGTAGATATCGGAGCAAGAAGAGATATCTCAAAGAGAGTAAGAGATTTAGCAGCAACTGATGTTGCTGTTTTGGTTTTAGCATCTGATGTTGATGAGATATTAGATGTGGCAGATCGAATCATTGTCCTTGTTGAAGGAAAAATAGTAATGGATGTAAATGCAGGAGAAACATCAAAAGAAAAAATAGTTAACAAAATGTCGGAGGTAGCTTGAAATGAGTATCGGTAAAACAACCGCAACAACAGGATTTGACCTAAGAGACTTTATTGTTAAATACGGTTTCATTCTGGTGACGGTAATTTTATTTTTTTGGTTTGCTTCCACAGAGCCTACTTTTAGAATGCAAAACACCTTCTTTTCAATGCTGAAATTTACTTCCGTTGTGGCAATCACGGGTCTTGGTGTCACTTTGACAATGGTGGTCGGTGGATTAGATCTTTCAGTAGGAGCAACTGCTGGATTGTCTGTGACACTTTCAGCAATGACCATGGTTATCTATGCCCAAACTGGTCCGGTAGCTTTAATTGTTGTGCTTTTAGGTGGAGCATTAGTTGGTTTATTTAATGCTTTGTTAATTGTGGTTTTGAAAATTCCAGACTTATTGGCAACACTTGCCACAATGTTTACCATCATGGGATTAAAACTTGTGCCAGTTGATGGTCAATCAGTTTCTTCTGGCCTGATTTTAAGAGATGGAAGCGTTGCACCAGGAAGATTTACTGAAGGCTTCTTGTTAATTGATCGTGCCTATATTGGACCAGTTCCATTACCAGTTGCAATATTTTTCTCACTCGCATTTGTAGTTTGGATATTTTTAACCCGCACCAGATGGGGCAGAGTCATGTATGCAATTGGTTCTAATCCAGAAGCCGCAAGATTAGCTGGAGTAAAAGTTCAAAGATACCGCGCACTTGCATACGTATTATCTGGTGTTTTTGCATCGATTGGTGGTTTAATTCTTTCTTCACGAATTGGACAAGGTGACATCAGTGCTGGAAATTCACTTTTGCTTGACGCTGTGGCAGTTTCCCTAGTGGGAACTTCGGTGTTAGGAATGGCCAGACCAAATGCCTGGGGAACAACTCTTGGTGCAGTATTAATTGGAATTGTTATTACCGGACTCACAATCAAGGGCTTTCCTTACTACGCCCAAGATGTGGTCAAAGGTCTTGTGTTGTTAACAGCCTTGATATTCTCCTTTACACTCTCGAGACGAAAGTCTAGATTTGTTCCAGCGGTGTAAGGGAAGAAAATGGCTGACCAGTACGAATTCTTAACAAAAAATAACATCACTGACTACTTATCTAGCAAACAAGTATTTGCAAAGTTGATTGACGCGAATAATCTTGTTGAGTTCAAAGAAGTAGGTGATGGAAATCTAAATCTTGTTTTCATAATAAAAGACTCCTCAGGTAGAGGAATAGTTTTGAAACAAGCTTTACCTTATGTTCGTTTGGTTGGACCAGATTGGCCAATGACTCCATCCAGAGCAAGAATTGAGTCTGAAACAACAATAATTCATTCAAGATTTGCAAAAGATCTTGTCCCAGAAATTTATGATTACGATCCGGATCGATTTATCATCGCCATGGAAGATTTATCTGACCATGTTGTTTGGCGAGGTGCACTGAATTCTGGATTAAGATTTGATGGTGTTGCAGGACCTCTTGGTAAATATGTTGCCAAAACTGCTTTTGGAACTTCTATTTTTGGTTTAGGACAAGAAAAGCACAAATTAGAAGTAGCTCGAGCTGTAAATCCGGGACTTTGTTTGATTACCGAAGATTTAGTTTTTACTGAACCTTATTTTGAAAACGGTAGAAACTCAGTTTTACCAAGTAATGAAAAAGACGCACAAGAGCTTGCTAATGATAAAGAGATGGTTAATGAAATTGGTTTATTGAAATACAAATTTATGACTGCAGCGGAATCTTTGATTCATGGAGATCTTCACACTGGTTCAGCCATGATCAAGTGTGAAGATAAAAAAGTAGCTTTCAGTGTGAAAGCAATAGATTCAGAGTTTTCGTTTTATGGTCCAATAGGTTTTGATTTAGGGGCATTAGTTGCAAATTACACAATCGCAGCAGCAAGAGCTTCGGCCTTAGGAAATATTGACCAAATGCATTGGGCATTGAGTCTGGGTGAACAAACTTGGGTTGAATTTGAAAAAGAATTTAGAAAACTTTGGCCATCTAGAGTCGATAAAAGAGTTTTCACTGATCAACTTTTGGAAGAATTAATCAAAACCTGGAGAGCAGATACTTTGGGCTATGCAGGAGCAAAGATGGCAAGACGAATTGTGGGTCTTGCTAAAACTTCTGACATTGAAACTCTTGAACCAAATGTTCGTGAAGGTGCTGCAAGAGCGGTCCTTCAGGTCGCCAGAAAAACCACAAAAGAAAGAAATCAGGCTAAATCATGGGCGATCCTTGCCACAGAAGCTGCAGAAATAATGCAGAAAACAGCCACGAAATAGGAAGAATATGAAAACACCCAGAGAAATTGCTGAGTCATATTGGAAAGCAGAATGCGCTCGAGACACAAAAGCTGTTTTAGAGCACTACCACCCAGATGCGACTTTTTGTCCACCTGGACAAAAACTTGTAGGACATGATCGGATAAGTACTTTTTATGATTCATCTGGAGAAGCCTTTCCTGGTTTAAAAGTTGAGATTCTGCACGAAGTTAGAAACGGTGATGAAAATTGTTTAGAATGGTATGCGACTTTAACAGATAAAAATGGAAACGTTTTTAATATTCCTAGAGTAAATGTTATTAAGGTAAGAGATGGAAAATTTGAGTCCGTACACGCTTACTTTGATCAAACAGTTTTAAACGCTTAATTTTCTAACTTATCAGCAAAGTTTCTTAATCCTCTAGCGTTCTCTAAAAGATTTCCTCGATGAAGGGCTCCACCAATTAGTAAAAATGTGTCTTGACCAAAGAAATTAGTAATTTCCGGAATTCTGTCAATAGTCATTCCTCCACCTGGGGAAGGAAAAATTGCCTTTATATTTCCTAATTTAGCTCTGCAGCTACTAGCAATATTTGTGCATTCTTCTTTTGAGAAACTAAACCGACCACCGAAATTAGGAAACACACTAATGTCTGCACCACATAAACGTATAATTGTTGCCAAGACAATTTCATGATTTAAACCATGATTACTGTTCATCATGTGTGAACCTAAGTTAGACGGGTGGCTCATAATGGGAAGTCTTACTTCATCACTATCGGCAATCATTCTCATGGTGTCAAACCCAGAAACTCCCGGAAGAACCATTAGTGCACCACTGCCTAATTTTCTAGCCGTAATTGCTGCTTCCAAGATTTGTTCTGCGGGACGATTAATACTTGGGGCATAAACAGATTTTCTATTAAATTTTTGATTTGCTTCTACAACAGCACTGGCAATAACCTTTACTCGCTCATTCCATTTAGCCCATGGTTGGTTCGCTAAACTGTGGTCATCTTTTATCAGATCAATTCCTGCCTCAACCATGACTGTGGCGATTTTTGCTAATTCATTCGAACTTAATCCCATTGGCTTCAAAGCAGTAGCCAATATTGGCCTCTTCTTTGCTCCCAATATTTTTCTCACACCACTTATGCCAAAACGTGGTCCTTTGAAAGTGTTAAGAAAATCCTCTGGAAATTCAATTTTTGTGATTCTGACATCGGGAAACATAGAAACGTTTCCCCACACAACATTTAACATCTGACCGATTTCATAGCCTGTGGTATCTGTGTTAAAATCAATCACAACTTCAGTCTTAGAATTTCCAACTTCTTTAGCAGAAACTACTTGACCAACAACTTGTTGTTGAATCCATTCAGGTGCTAACTCAAAGGGAAACTCAATTGTTTGCTCAACACGAATAGCCTCAGTAACTTCTTTACTGGTTTGGGAATTAACTAAATACGTAATTTGAATCGAAGACATTTAAACTACAAAGCCTCAGCTTTGGCCGTGCTATGGACATCAATAACCCTAGTTCGTGAGAGTTCGTCTTCTGTTATTTGCAAGTTTTTATCAATCAGTTTCTCTGTTGCTTCAATTAAGTTTCTGGCACTCATCCCGTATTTTTGCAACAAATACTTTTGAGAAGCTCCATGAGCGTAAGTGTCTTTAAGACCAATCTTGATAAGTTTTTTTCCAATTCCATGCTCGGCCATTAAATCTGCAACAGCACTTCCTAATCCACCAATCACATTGTGGTTTTCCATGGTAATTACTCCATGCTTATTTGATTTAAGGGCTTCAATAACTTGTGGATCAGTAAAAGGCTTCAAAGTCGAAATGTGTAAGTGTTGCACACTTACCCCATGTTCTTTCAACGCAGGAATTGCTCTTAAAGCTTCTTCAGTTGAAATACCAGAGCTTAATATTGTGACATCTGTACCAGTACTTAGGACGCGAGCAGTGTTAAATTCCATAAGTTCGTTTTTAGGAAAAATTCTAGATATTTCTCCACGGAGCATTCTTATGTAAACAGGTCCATCGATCTTGTGGGCCACCTCTAACACAGATTCAACTTCTGTAGCATCACCTGTTTCCAAAATGGTCATGTTTGGGATACCTCTTAAAACATTCACATCATCAATTGCTTGATGGGTCACCCCTCCAGGAGTGGTTATTCCGGGGAGAAAACCAACCATTCGCACGGGAAGATTTGGGTAGGCCACTGACATTTCCAATTGATCCAGGGGTCTTCTGTAGATAAACACCGCAAAAGTGTGAATCCAAGGCTCAAAACCTTCTCTAGCTAAACCACCTGCAAAACCCAACATATTTTGCTCACCTAAACCAAATGAGAAAAATCTATCTGGGAAAGTATCTCTAAATTTACCTACTTCGCAAGAACTTGTTAAGTCAGCTGATAACACCAGAACTTTTGGTTTGAATTTGCTCCACCTAACAAAATTTTCCACATGTGGTCTCTTTACAATTTCGTAAGCCATGTTATTTCCACGCTTTCAAGAAATTGTTGTATTTGATTTTTTCAAAAGGACTAGCAAATCTTACGTAATGCAGAGCGTCAGGCCTATCTTTTAGAATTTCAATTCCTTTAGCCGGATCGGTGTATCCAAGAATTGCTTTTGGTTTGTCATTTCCAGTTGAACAGGCTTTTAAGATTTGGTTGATGTCATTGCCATCAATTTTTTCAACATCCCAACCAAAATTCTTAATTCTATCAATTAATGGTTCTATTGACATTACTTTTTCCATTGGACCATCAACTTGGTTTCTATTAACATCAACAATTACTCGAACATTATTTAATTTATGAAAACTAATAGCAGCTAAGGCTTCCCAGGTTTGTCCTTCTTGGAATTCTCCATCGGACATAAATATCCAAGTTTTTCCAGTTTCACCGCGCAACTTTCTTGCTAAGGCAACACCACCTGCTTGAGAAATTGCTTGAGCCAATGATCCTGTGGTGGTTTCAAATCCTGGTGAATGTTCCGCACCAATCATTTCAACTGTGGTGCCATCTTTATTAAATTTTTCTAGAGACTTTTCAGTTAATCTTCCGGTTTCAATTAATGCTGCATAAATTACTAACGCATAATGGGCAGGGCTTACAAATAAGCGATCTAGGTCTGGTCCTCTTTCGCCATGAAATTCTGCACCAGTTACATAATCTGTGAAATTTTTACTTGGCACATGGACAAAGTCACGTGGTTCTAAGGGGGCAGCAAGGGCTTTGAGGTTGACTAAATTTGTATATAAGCAAGCAAGGATTTCAGCCGAAGAACAAGCTTGACTGAGGTAGCCACCATTGTTTTTGACGGTGTGCTCTAAAACCCGGTGGCGAATGCCATGGGCGATAGAGGCTATTTTCTCTAAATCCGTTGTGGAACTTAGGTTAGTTATGCTCATTTCCTGTAAGCATAGCAAAGAGAATAGTTGTCCTACAAGTTTTATTTATCCTTGATTAAGGGCTTAAAAAAGGGCTTTTACTCAGTAACCTGCGGTAGGTAAGGATGCCAATTCGTCAGCGTCCGAGCTAAAGGACTTTATTAACACTGAGCTAAAAGATTTCGGAAAACTTGACTAAGGGTCATTTTTTACAAAGGTCACAAACTTGAATCAAGCCACCTTGAATACATCCAAGACCTCATTCTCGTAGGCAAGAGTTAGCGTGTAACCACGAAGGACGCGGTTTGTTCTTATGGCAACTCTTCCTCCTGCATCGGTTGTTAAGTTCCACTGGGCACAATTGATCCATTTCGCGTTAAGCCTGTTACCTGGCATTAACTATAGTGCACTCCTCATGACCAATCTCTTGCTCAAATCTTGAGAGGCGATTGGTACCCTTTACCTATGACGCGCAGAAGAGTCCTAGTAGCGATGCTCCTGTCGTTTTCTTTAATCTCCACTCCATCATTTGCAGCTGTTAAAGCCGGAGCCAAGTGCACCAAAGCTGGAACAACTGTGACAGCTGCGGATAAAAAGTTCACATGCGTTAAATCTGGAAAGATACTTGTGTTGAATAAAGGTGTCGCTATCAAGAAGCCTTTGCCGGTACCAACACCTACACCTACACCTACACCTACACCTACGCCTTCCCGATCTCTGTCTCCAAAAGCATTAACGCCATTGGAGAAGCTCAACTCAGATATTTATCAGAGGTATCTTGCGGCGCAAAAGGACGTGAGCCCAAGTTTCAACTTCGTTCGTTGCTCAACTGACCGCCTGCTCGCTTTTTGGCCGTTGCCCGATTAAGGCCCCCATTTTAATTGGCTAAATTGATATTCGTTTTGTCGGAAATGGTTCCAAAAGAAATTCGGAAATGGTTCCAAAAGAAAAAATGAAACGAGGCGGGATGGCGTCCCGCCTCGTCTAAATTAAAGAGGAGTCGCCCTCTAAGCCGGAGATAGGCCCAGACCCAATGCGTGCACTTTCCGTGCACTTGCTCCCCCAACAGAGGCCGTTTTGGAAGGGCGTCGGAACTTAAGTTATTTGGAAGTGCCTGCATAAACTGGCGTAGTTCGGTCTACTCCCAGTCATCGCTTCCAAACTCCTAATCCGGTCGTCGTCGGTTCGAGCCCGTCCCCAGCCACTTCATTACCCTCGCTTACAGTCACTCAAGAACACGTCTCGACGAGGTTAACCGCCAACGACCCACTATCCAGTAGAAGTCACTTTTGGGGACTAAGACTTTTTCTTGAAGCCTTTAGGGCACTTCGCATTTGCTCCACTTACTTTCTTGACAACCTTGCCTTTCGTGCAAGTAATTGCT
>Ga0194117_10001387_pt1 | contig 28434 bp, 24 predicted proteins | sample TA2MahsurfametaG_FD_160579 | JGI IMG/M metagenome (GOLD analysis project Ga0194117, IMG submission 160579) | Freshwater microbial communities from Lake Tanganyika, Tanzania - TA2015009 Mahale N1 surface | ecosystem: Environmental > Aquatic > Freshwater > Lake | place: Tanzania: Lake Tanganyika... | reverse complement strand
CCAACCCCTTATCTTTGATATACAAATACAATTCAAAATATCCTGAATCATATCCTTCGGTCATCTAATACTTATCAGTCAATTATTAAGAATAATCTTTTACCTGTTAAGGAAAAGATGAAGATCAATATCTGTATATTTTTATAAAATAAAAAGGAGAGAAAACTCGTCCAATAATGGTTTAATGATATTGCGCTGTTTTATCAATAAGGAACCATTTTTGCCACTTTTATTAGGACGATCTTATTTACACTACCCTCATTGTAAAATATAAAACTAACATGCCAGAATAAAAAGAAACAGTCTTCAACAACATCCGCGGGCTCATCCAAAAAGAAGTCAACAACGTCATCAACAACCAGCTCAACAACAAAAATTACAACGTTAATGACGCACAACTCTGGACCAACCAAATCTGCGATTAAGTAACTCCCCGTTTATTTAGATCCTCAAAAACATCACAGCATTCAACAAAAACTTCAAATTCATCGCCAACTGCATCATCATGCAGAAAGCTGATTGCGGACTCAACATCTCTGGCTCTTGTTTCTGGGACAACGAAGTTGACGGGACTGTCACTGTGAAATGGGACGCGCCTACCTTGATCTGCATCGTCAATGTCTTCGGATGTGCACTTTGATCTAGATTTCTCATTTATTTTATGTATCACCCATAATGATTGCTACTTTGGATACTAGGTCAATAATATATAACTATCAACGCATACTCAACCCATGCACTTTGGTCTCAGTTTTAGAAGACTAGTCACTCCCTGAAAAACGGGCAAGTAATCGTCTCTCCCATGACTCATATCGAGGCACTGCTATACGGATGATTTTTTGGTTGTTTCCTACTTTTTTTCGAGGCCAACTTTTGAAATTCGACTTCAAAGGGTAATCCTGCTCCTTCCTACGTGATTTTATCTGCGTCATCCACATACCATAACAAGTATTTATCTACAAACTTTCATTCTGCTTGTTATGCCGCATGCGGAAGAGTTTGTTTTAGTTGATAGATGGCTTGTTTTCATTCTTACTTTCTTACGTTTTGGTTCGATGTTTGAGTACCTCGTTGATGAGATCTGTCATGCATTTTTTGCACTTAAGTCTTGCACCTTGAATGCACTCGAAACATTGTGTATAGGGTTTTTCTCTAAACATTTTCTATTTGTATGGTAACATTCTTAAATTCTTCTTTTATGGATTATAGATAATTATAGATAGAAAATACTCTAACAGTTACCTTCGACATATTATATCATTGCATTAGACCTAAATAGAGGGCAGACGAAAGAAGTATCTAGTCTTTTTAGTGCATCTGGATGGCATTCCAACTCTATAAAATACAACTTGGCACATCGTCCTAATCTACACTCTCTTCCTTGGCTAATATTTTCCCACACTATTTTTACTATTAGAAGTAGTCGAATTTTTCCTAATGATGTCTTTGATTAGTTTTAGTTTAGTTGGTAAGCTACTTGGAAGGAGTCAGCGAGAGGATGGGAGACGGATGGCTGAAGATTTTCTATCGTTTGTGCGTAAAACGTGGTTTTACCATTTCAGTTTTAATTTCTTAGGGGTCACAGATCAAGTTACAGGTGGGTACTTCGAAACTAATATGATTCCTATAATAAGTCTAGTTAGCTGAATTTGTAGTATAACTTTTTTAATTTGTAATCGGCATATACTCCTAACAAGTATTCACTTTATTTTTTACTTCGTCCCTATTCTCTAAATGTGTATATCTTCTGGTAACAGTGGCATTGATTTTTCGCGTCAATAGACTAAATTTATTACTACTTGTCTGCGAAACAGGTCTTTCACTCTACTCATTTTCCATATTATTGGGTTTGCTGCTGATTTTTTCCTAGCTGTAGCACCATACATGGTTATTAACGTCGGCTAAAGGTGGATATATCTTGTTCTCTTGTGGTAGATACACACTTGTAATTTTGGGCTGCACGGTTTGGCTAAACATAAATCTAACTATTTTTGGCATGTTGATGACATGTTCGCTGGTAACAGTATAACTATGCTTCCTTTATGTCTCCCTTATGAAGTTAACCTGAGTGGGCAGTATATGCATTTCTTTTTCTATAGGTAATAAAAGTTTATTAATCAAACATCAAACATGCAGCTAATAAACAACACAATACTGATCCATTCTAATCCATTATAAAATCAAATCAATGCCAAAACATAAAAGTCCCATCGAAAAATTGATCGATCCCTTCAGCATCCCCGCACAGATGAACAACCTAGGAGTCCTCATCATCGCTTACAGCACCAAAACCATCCTCGCCAGAGATACCTGCAATGATAATCAGAATCTTGCATTTTTGAACTTCATCTACTATGGTTCCATGATCACCTGTGTAGGCACTGCACTCATGTCGATACTCTACATGATCGGATTGCTCGACTATTGCATCAACAAAGTGATGCCCTGTGGAGAAGTGTGTCTCACTTTGAACACCGTGCTCATCTTTTTGGCTGGACTTTTGTATCACTGTGCAGCTACAGTGTTCGGACTTTACGAGTTCATTTGGAGCAAGTAGTCGCCATGCGTGTAGCTACAAATGTTTACGCAAATTACATGTTGGATCTACTTCTGTTGGTTCGTAACAATTATCCTATACCTACTGTTTAATATATGCTACCTCAATCGCAAGCGGCAGCTGCCCACAGTAGATGAGAATTATACTGAGATGAAATGAAAAATCTTGGTGGAGGTGATTTATAACAACACTATTTTTTGATATTACTTATCAATAACTAATCATCTATCATGGATTGAAGCACTAAGGATCAAAAGTAAATTAGAGAAGAAATTACTGAAGGTGTAGTGCAGTGGGTTTGTTCTAATCATTTTTATATATCACTCACTATACAGCAAAATAGCCTGTAGGTCGTACTTATAACATATGTAGCTTGAGGCCAAACACAAAAAAATAGAGTCAATACGCTTCAAACTATGGAGTGTCCACAAACTGCATCTCACAGACATCTACAACGCCCTCCTTGAACTCATCACCCTCTAGTAACCATAATCCTTCATTCCCTTGATGCGCGAGTGCATCAAAGCCAGCAAATACGATCCTAATCTCGGCAAATACATCCATCTCTTTGATATCCTCCTCAACAACTACATCTTCAACCATCTCCTCCATGGATGTCTGGCCGAATTCTACTCCAAAATAGTGAAACATCTCAATATGCAAAAACTATGGCCATGGATCGAGCAGGCGATGATAGTTCGAAAATATTGGCTACGACGCATCCATCATAATTTGTATGATGATCTGAGGATACAGACCTATAGGTTGACATCTATTGATGTGGACAATATTTTGTCGATGGAGGCAATCTAACAGATTCGATGCTACTATGCGGAATCATTGCAGCTGACAAAGCAAGAATTGTTTTATTATCTCCCGCAACTACACCAACTCTACCCTGCCTACTACTATTCCTATAACACTCATTGCACACCCCCCATAGTCAAACAATCTGATCCACCCCAACAGTCACTGCTAACAGCCAAACAATCTAAGCTAAATGAATCGAATGATGTTGATAATAGCGCTGAGCCAACCCAGGTGGGCCATTATGTGTAATAATCTAATGCTATTAACTATATTACTAATCCCTATGATACTAATGTTAATAATTGTTTTTATAAATTGCCCTAAGAAACCAACAACTTCGATTTTGCCAAAAGAAAACGCACTGATTCAGAGGAGACCAATGCTGGTTAAAAGATAGAAATGTTGAGCAAGTGTAGAATCAATAGCAATGATGAACTTGTTTACCATCAGAAAAATAATTTATTAAATAAACGAAAAGCAGCTAAAGAAGATAAGTTCCAAAGCTCACCAACCAAGCATGAAAAACTACAATCCTCACTGCGCAAACAAGAATTGTTACTATCAACACCTCCCAAACAAAAATACTAGTCTGCACAAAATCAACCACAAGTATAGTCTGTAAAATACCTGAGTAAAAATTAGCAATCAAGGACAAACTCACAAATAAAAATACATTAGACCATGAACAAACTGCACATGCTGTATAACTATGAATGTAGAGAGTGTGCGATGAGGTTCGCTACTGAATCAGCTCGAAAATAACACACAGAATAGCATATCAAATACAAATTGAGACAGCTAGATCTGGCCTAGGCTAAAAAATATGGATCAATTATCAAGAACCCCAACAAACTCAAAACACCTGCTCTTTGGATTAATCCAAGATCTGAGGAGTAAGAACTATCTTGCCATATTGTGCTACCCCAAAAACAAGCAGAGATTAATTTAAACCTCACAACATAGCCAGAAGATAACTACATCAAAAACAGACTATAAGAAGAGACTCAAATAGAGTAGCCCATATTCGTAAAAAAATAGTAAATCTGCCCTCTGTGTTGCTTGTCCTTCAAAGAAACAATGTTCAACTAGTAATGGGTAATCAAAAACGCGATCCACGTCGACATCTCCAGCAGTAATGCTAAAACCGACCAAACTTCAACACTGATGCATCTTTAATGCAGTAAAATTTTGCTCCAATGTCAAAAAAAATAAGATAACACTCTTCCATGTTGATTGCTTTATACCTTGTATATTTCATTTATACATGCTTGAATTAAATTCATTGTTTAAAAAGTGACTTAAATGTATGTCTCATCTTATGCAACAAATAGTCATCTTTTTCCACTCACAAGAAATATCAACCCTTATCAATAAATGGAAATAGCGACTGCACGACATGCAGAGTTGCTTCGAGAGCAGGCATAAATCTAAAGATTTGTTCGGACCAATCCACTCTATACAGATCATCTTAGTCTAAATACACCATTTGCTTCTGCTTATGAAAGAGAGGTAAGATAGAAATAGTTGCGCATTGCCCAAATGCTCAAAGGAGACATGTCATTCGCTCTTTAGCAGTCAGGTCTAAGAAAAAAATTGATCTAGTAGCAACTTAGCTACCAAAGCATGCTACAATAAATGGAGATAAACAGAAGTTATGTTCTGTCCAGGCGTAAAACATCAAGGCTCAATAGTTATAAACCAAACAGACATATTTTTGCTGCCATCGAGAACAGCTCAAGCAATAAAATAAAATATAAAAATGGGATAAATGAACACGATAACAAGCAGCATCATCATAAATTGAATGAAACATTTGAGAGTGTACACATCAAGGATAATAGTGCTAAACTAGATAAAAAATAGAAGTTACTGAGGGAATATGAGAAGAATAGCTGGAGAAACCACTCTGAACCTAAATACAATCAAGCAGCTAAGAATGACATATCGCATTATCATAGTTTTAGGGAAATTAGACCAGATACGAAATAAAGGCCATCTTTAGATTTGCACAACAAACGCAGAAGGAGTGATGTAGCTTACAAATCATAAAGAAAAGTTATGTTCGATCTGGCCAGCAACATCATCACTACTCCTCAGCCACAATCTCAGCAAAATAAAACCTAATTCCTCAACCCAAAACAACCCACATCCAATAACCCTAAAAACTAGCTATCGAAAAAATCCAACATTAAAGAAGCAGGCCAAAGAAGTAAGGCAACACTTACATAGAAATCAACAAGAGAATCAAACTCTCCTAAACGATCTACCGTGACTCCTAGCTCAGAAACATCAAACATGAACTCATACACCTCATCAATACGTACCAAAATGAACTCAAATTGAGACATGCACTCAAAATTCGCATCAATAACTAACCCAAAGTTATTGAGAAGTACAATATAGTTGTATAAACACTCTGATTATTTAATAAATATTTCTATGCATTATTGAGCACTGGATCTTCATGCTGAACAAAAGAAATATCCAACGGTATTCCGATGCTGGCATCAAGCATAGAAAAGAAAACAAGTTCAAACAAAGATGTAGGCTCTGAATGGACCTTCAGAATGATTTTGAGTTATATCATTTCGGAGCACTTAGATGACATTCTCACTTTATTTTATTTATAATTTTAAGCATTCGAACACTCCCATGGAGAAAGCTTAGTTCATAGGAGACAGTCCATCAGCACGATTCGGCCATACCATCACACCCATAGGAAAAGATCGAGCCATCCTCTTCGGAGGAGCAGTGGGTGACACAGGCAAATACATAATCACAGGTGATACATTTCTACTCGACTATAACCTCAGAAAGTGGAAAAAACTCGATAATCACGGCATCCCACCTACCCACCGCGCTGCACACAATTCCATCTCAGTCGACCATTTCTTCTATGTGTTCGGAGGAGCATTAGGAGGAGGTTAACTTGCAGATGACAATCTCTATCAACTCGATTTTCTCACCCTCACCGACAAAGCTTATTGGTAAGTCAAAAACTGTAAGGGATCTACACCTGGAGCAAGATATGGACATGTTATGGCCTATCTTAAACCTTATATTATTTTGTATGGAGGTAACACAGGCTCTTAAGCTGTCGGAGACATCTGGAAAATCGATATCACTGGAAACTGTATCTGGTAAAAAGTCAATACAGGAGCAGAAAATCCACCACCCAGAGTTTATCATTCTGCCAGTATTTGTAGGACAGGTACTGCTAGCGGTATGATGGTCATTTTTGGAGGTAGAGGTGCTGACGGTATGCCTCTCAATGATACCTGGGGTCTAAGAAAACATCGAGATGGACGGCTCGATTGGATGAGAGCACCTTATCGCAATAATTCCAAACCTGCTTAACGTTACCAACATCGCAGTTTGTTCGTCGGTACTCTACTGATGATTATCGGAGGTCGTAGCAACCAAGTAGGTGAATCAATGCCTTTGGACATCTATGATACTGACTCTTCGGATTGGTACAAATTACCAAATATCGATCGCTTCAGACATATATGTTTCATGATCGAACACAATGTGTATATTCATGGTGGATTTGACCAGTAAGCACCCAATATCCCTACAGACTCGATTTTGAAGATCGATCTCAATAAAACTTTCAACTCATACCCTGCACTTTATAAAGGCTTGGCGTTTTAGATGGGCAAAGATGTGTTCACGGTCACACATAATTCCAATCCAAGACTAAGAGGTTCAAGGGATCATCAATAGGAGAGGAGAGTGTAGGAGGGACATCGTCAAACTCTGACACAGCAAGCTAGAAGACCTTCCTAAAGGATGTAAATTGAATCAGCATAAGTCGCACGCCGAAAGATTTATACAAATAAATCAATTAGACTATGCCCCTAGGCAATAGTAGCTAACTTTAACTAAGAACAATAAATCAAAAAAGTCCACATAGATATGCTACCCACCGAACATCGTAGATTAGTAGGCAACACAACTGTAGGCAATCCCAAAGATCATATCGAAAAAATACATCGGTTTTTTTTGAATAATCTCTTCATGAGACCCACCGCAACTATGAACTATCCCATACCCAATGAATACATCAATAAATTGTTGGAAGAAGTTGAAAAAGTACTTGACTAAGAGCCTACTCTTGTGAGGGTAATTTATATTCTATGTAGTTGAGAGCACCTGTCAAAATATTTGGTGATATCCACGGTCAACTCAACGATATCAACAGATTTTTCGAAACATTCGGTGCTCCCGCAGAATAATCTCCTTATGGAGACATAGAATACACCAACTATCTCTTTTTGGGAGACTATGTTGACAGAGGAAACAAAAGTCTTGAAACTATCCTCTTGCTCTTCTCTCTCAAAATCAAGTACCCCTAAAATGTCATTTTACTTCGAGGATCACACTAAGACCGCCAGATCAACAAAACTATGGGATTCGGTGACGAATGTGCAACTAAATTAAAATAAAACATCGAAGATCAATACTCATTTTTCAATCGAGTTAATAAACTATTCTAGAAATTGCCATTAGCAGCCATCATCGAAGATGACTTTTTCTGTTCACATGGAGGTATTGGTCACACTATGAAAAGTCTCACAGAGTTAGATAAGTTGGAACGACCTCTGAGAATTAACTTGGATCCTAAGACTCGCACAGAAAAGATAGTTTACTAACTAATTTGGAGTGATCCTTGTAGAGCTGGCGAGCAATAGTATGCTCCCAATTACTAACATGACTACTTTAGAACGAAGACAGTAAAAATTTATTGACTTAGAACATCAAATTTTCATAAGATAGAGCCAACCAATTCTGCAGTTAAAACAGTTTATCTGCCATCATACGCAGTCACTAACCATTTTATGATGGTTTTGAATCCAGAGAATCAATCATTACTGTATTCTCATGTTCAGATTATGGCAACAACGGCAACAAAGGCGCCATCCTACACATAACTAAAAACGGATAAGTCGCTCCTAAGATGCTGACCTCAATTTCAGGCAAAGATCGCTGGCTAAACCTCTAATAATCAAGCGGAAGGCGAGGTGTAGGGGGTGAGTAGGGCAAATTACGCCAACTCAATTTTACTCCTCCAAAAAAGTGATGTATTTGTATGATATTGTACCAACAAACATAGTATTATTATTTAAGGTCATTTATTATAGTGTTATGTTTAGGATAATCAAATTGGCATTCAGGTTCAGCAAAACACATCCTGAACTATAGAAATTTATTCATCAACAAACAACCTTTAAATATCGTAAGGGAAGATTAATATAGCACCCTAGAAGATTTCTTTTTCCGAAGAGGAGGAACAGATACTCAAGTATTGGCAGACCATTGATGCTTTCAAGCAACAGCTCAGCAGGACCAAACATCTACCACCTTATACTTTCTACGATGGACCACCGTTTGCCACAGGCAATCCACATTATGGACATATTGCAGCAGGGACAATAAAAGATGTAGTATGCAGATATGCCTCACAAACCGGACATTATGTCGAGCGTCGTTTCGGTTGGGATTGCCATGGTCTTCCAGTCGAGTATTAAATCGACAAGTAACTAAAAATAACAAATAAAAAGCAAGTTATCGAGATGGGTATTGAGAAGTACAACCAAGCCTGCAGAAACATTGTGATGAGATACTCTTCACAATGGTAGAATGTAGTTAATCGTTTCGGTAGGTGGATCGATTTCAAAAATGACTATAAAACAATGGATCTCAACTTCATGTAATCTGTTTGGGCAGTCTTTAAGGTCATGTATTAAAAAGGATTGGTATACAGAGGCAGAAGGATTATGCCTTATTCAAATGCCTGTAACACTGTTTTATCTAATTTCTAAGTACAACAAAATTATAAGTAAGTAGATGATCCTTCAATCTACATTACTTTTCCTCTCAAATCAGACCCAAATGTCAAGTTACTCGCTTGGACAACCACACCTTGGACATTGCCATCCAATCTTGCCCTGGCTGTAAATGCTGAATTTACGTACGTGAAGGTTAAGGATATCAAAAAGAATGAAATAATCATTTTGGGATAATCAAAACTTAAGGATTACTTTGGTAAATAAAAATATGAGGTGATAGAAAAGATCAAAGGCAAGTAGTTAGAAGGTATAAGTTATATTCCTCTTTATGATTTCTTTGGGGAGAGAGAAAAAGATGGATGCTTTACTGTTCAACTCGCTAGTTTTGTCACAGATACAGATGGTACAGGCATCGTTCATTGCGCCCCAGGTTTCGGTGAGGATGATTATAAACTATGTGTTGATAAAAAGCTAATCAAACCTGATGACCCACCTGTTCCAGTTGATGATAACGGCCATTTCACCAAATAAATCTCTCAATTCGAAGGCATCTACATAAAAACAGCAGATTAGCTGATAATGAAAGATCTAAAATAAAAAGGCAGATTGTTAAAAAAGAGTGTACTGAAGCACAATTACCCTTTTTGTTGGAGAAGTGAAACTCCTTTGATTTACAAAGCTGTTTCAACATGGTTCATCAAAGTCACAGATATAAAGTAGGACCTCATCAAAAATAATTACAAGGCATACTGGGTACCAAAATCAATCCAAGAGAAGAAATTCGATAACTGGCTCAAAGATGCCAAAGATTGGTGCTTCTCCAGGAATAGATTCTGGGGTAATCCAATCCCTCTTTGGGTATCAGATGATGGATAAGAAATCATATGTGTAGGCTCAATCAAATAACTAGAAGAACTTACTGGTGCCAAGATCACAGATTTGCACAGATAGAACATTGATAAGCTAATGATTGAAAGCCGTAGAGGTAAGGGCAAGTTACGCAGAATTTAGTAAGTTTTTGATTGTTGGTTTGAAAGTGGATCAATGCCCTTCGCACAAGTACACTACCCATTTACAACTAATGAATAACAATTTAGTAAAATCTTTCCAGCTGATTTTATCGGAGAAGGTATAGATCAGACTAGAGGATGGTTCTATACTTTGAATGTTATCGCAACTGCAGTTAAAAACAGCAATCCATATAAAAACCTCATTGTCAATGGGTTGGTATTGACTGAAGATGGGAAGAAGATGTCCAAAAGACTTAAGAACTATCCTGATCCATTGTAAGTTTGCAACTAATTTGGTGCAGATGCTATCAGATTGTATCTCATCAACTCCCCTTTAGTCAGAGCGGATAACCTTAACTTTTCAAAAGAAGGAGTGCGTGGTGTAGTTAAAGAAGTCTTTCTACCATGGTACAATGCTTATCGTTTTCTTATCCAAAACATTTCATCTTACTAGCAACTATCACACTCTGCTTTCTACTTCGAATAACATATCGAAAAACTCCAAAACGAGTTCAATCTCACAGATAAATGGATACTATCATCTTTACAACTCCTCATTAAAACAGTCCGCAAATAAATGAGTGAATATAAACTCTATAACGTTGTGTATCCTTTGATCCGATTTCTGTAACATCTTACCAACTGGTATGTTAGATTGAATCGTAACAGACTTAAAGGATAAGCTGGAATCCAATAGGCCTTTGTAAGTATTAATGTTTTACTACATGTTCTGCTCAACATAAACGTATTGATGAGTCCATTTGTCCCCTTCTTAACGGAGTACATGTACCTAAATATAAAACTAACCATCGATGAAAAAAGCGAGTTTAGGCAACAATCAGTACATCACTTGTTTATTCCACATGTAAATTAGCGATTTGTTGATGAGTAGCTCACCAGAAAAATGTAAAAAGTAATGAACATCGTCTAAACTGCACGTAAACTGCGAGAGAACAAACAGATCTCCCTAAAACATCCCATCTCTGCCCTCAAAATTATCACATAAAACAGGCACTTTATTGAGTAGATAGGACCATTACTGAACTACATCTAAAAGTAAATCAACGTAGAGTCAATCACTGTCTAAACAGATATCGAAAAATACATCAGATACTAAACTTTACCAAACTTCGCGATCCTTGGGCCAAAATTAAAAGGTAACAAAATGTTTGGTCAAATAAAATAAGCTATAACCAATTTAAATCGTATTGATATTGAGAAACTGAAGCAAACACGTTAAACTAATATCTTGGGACATCGAATTTAGATAGTATACTTTACTCTATTTAGGGTGATATCCTCATTCAACAAAAATTTATCACTGAAAATATCAAGGATTACGAAGCCATTGGTGGTTAAAATATCATGTAATCAAATGCTTATACAGAATTTTACTTGATGCCCGACAAAGCGAGGAGTTGAGACTAAGAGGTATAGCCCGTTAGTTTATCTCACGTATCCAAAAATTGAAGAAAAAAGCAGGAGTAATAACCAAAGACAACTTCTCAATCCACTATAAACTCTAAAAAAACGATGGGCTAATTTCCAAAGCAGTAGCTCAATAACATTAGACTATAGTTTTTGCAGTCAAAAAGTAGTTTACATAATGGAATACCCTCCAAAATAAAAAGATAATCATTGAAGAGCAAGGTAAGATAGAGTAGTAACCATTTGGACTCTATCTATGTGTTGAAAATGAAAAATCGGAATGATGTGTATAAATTAATAATGTTTATAGTACACAAGCAACAAGAGCTTATTATAACTTAGAATGGACTTAATCTTTTATATAAACTTTCTATGAGAGCCTGTAAAGGAAAGAAAGAGCCGCAAGATCAAACCCTGCTTGAAAATGTGCAGGGAGAAAATCAACCTCAGATCAAGTGGGATAACAAGAGGAGTGAATATGGTGGACAATCCTCTCGGATGAACAAAGACCGATCAACACTTACACGACCAGAACAAGCAGCCCAAGAATCCAGACAATATGAGAGAGGTACTGATTTGTTTAACTCAGTTGAGGCAACCCAGGTATAGTCAGTGGTTCATCAATTCAGAAACGAAGCCCCATAACTGCCAGTTTAGCCAGCAAAAAGATAATCAAAAACACAGTAAAAACCAGTGCAGATGCAAATCCAATAGCCTATAAATGAATAGTAGCACCTAGATTTTGTAAATCGCTTAAATCCCCTCAACTTTGCTATCATAGTAAACTGATCCATAGTTTTCTATTTAAGTATTTTTAATTCTAAATAATGTACCGTAAAATAGATTTTGAATTTGCTGACAAATACAAATGAAAATCACTTCATCTTCCGCCACCAATCTTACCAACTCATCGCACAGAAAGATACAACTGAAGAAAAATAGCGGAGAGGATAAAGTTGGCACGATCTTTGTCAACCACTAGAAACGACTTTATTCTGTAAAAGTTATTTTTAGTGATCTCACCGTCAGAGAAATGACCACTCGTGCTATCCGAGATCCCTAAAATCGCTATGGACTAACATTCGATATGGGAGATAAAAAGTGGTTGTTGTACCCAAGCAAAAAAAGTGGTAAAAAATGTAGTGAATATCCCAGTTTGTAACCCAGTCAGCGTGTTGAGCTGATAGGGATCAATTGCTTCTTTTTGGGCCCTAATAAAATTTAGCATGAACAAAATGTAGTTGGAAAGATCGTGTCTGACTTCTAAACTGTCAAACATAAAGAAATCTAATCAAAAAAAGATAGATAATTCTGCTGCTTTTTCTGAACTTGATTTACAATATCTGTGTTATTTTTATAATAAAAGCATATGCAAGAATCAGGTAAAAGGAGAGTCAAAACAGAGACTAGTCCACTTATAGCAGAAGTTGAACGTCAAAAGTCGATCTTCAAGAATCTCAGCTGGCAGAACAAGCAGAAACAAAAAAAAATTTAGTAAAAAACTATCTATACAGATTTTTGGAACGATATAGAGCAGAATTAGAGGAGATGATTAATAAAGAAAAGCATTAAGATGGACTACTACTCAAGAGAGCACAGCAATTTCTAAAGAGACGTAAAGATTATTACCACAAATCTATTTTTCTCAGACCGTTGTACGATTCCCAACTCAATCGAAGAGTAGCGACAAATCTATCCTCCTAAAAAGAAAATGTCTAATAAAGCCGTAACCTTTTTTTATAGGATGTCTATTTTTCAGGTGTTTCATTACAAAAAAAATGGTAATGAAGCAATACATGATATCATTAATAACTGCATAGACAAATCTGAAAATAAACACTTAACTCACACATCATTTGTGATCTTACTTTTAGTTTTTCTTGGAGAGTTTTAGAAGATGACGGAAATCAGTTGTGTGCGATTATTTGAGGATAGCGTATATGTCGGAGTTATTATGATTGGTCGAACTTTTCTATATTATAAGCACAAGTACTCTTTTGCTACGGCTTGACGTGAAAATTCGAGTATAAATTTTATCATCATTTTGTCTTTAAAGTTTGGCCAACTTCAAATTTTAATACAGCCAATTTTTTTATCTTTCTTTAAGGGCCAGCTCAGTCTCAATTTCTTTGATGATCTCAATATCCTCTTTTCTACTCTCCCTAAGTTCAAATTTACGCTCTAACACTCTCTGATTTTTGAGGTGTTAGTCGATTATCTTCTCCTTCATTTCCTCAAGACCTATATCAATCAATATCTACTTATTAGTTTATTTTAGAGAATTGCTGTCTTTTGGTATTCTTCTTTCAATATTTTAAGTCTCTAATTTTATATTTTTTATTCTGTTTGTCTTCTATTTTTCTACAGCTGATCGCTCAGCTCTTTTAACTGAGTCTAATGTTCTTTTTTAAGAGTTTAGATTTAGCGTAGTTTGTCTTCATATCTTTTGTTTATCACCTTGTATTTCATTTACATTTCATCATATTTTTAACCCAACGCTTTCTTCTATCTCTAAATTTTGCCGATTTGTGTCAAATATTTCTACTCTTTCATTATGGTCTACTTTTTGGTCTCCTCTACTAATTTAATCTTTGTCTATTTCTGAGCTTCTACTTGCATAACCTTGATTTAAAATATCTACTCTGTCTTTTTAATTTCTTATTAATGAATATTTTTCATCTCCTCCTTCTCCTTCAAATGCACCAACTTCAACTCTTGCACCTCAAGTTAATGCCTCTCCTTCAACTGCTTGCACATCATCCTCAACTACTGTTCAATCATCTCACATTTAATTTCACTTATCTTCAATTCTTTCTCATATTTCTCTCGCAAATTATTAAGTTAATTTTCCTCATGTTTTTTATAGTTTATCTAAAGCTAAGTTTTATATTTTTTCAACTACTTCTAATGTATACCTTGCATTTACTCGAATTTAGCCTCCCATTTTTTTATCTCCTCCACGTTTTTTCGCCTCTATGACTACAATTAGTCACGTAGCTTCTTCAAAGCTTTCTACTTTTACATCCGTGATAGCAACTTATACTCCGCAAAATCTTACTATAACTTTTTGACTTCAAACTTCCTATCTGCAAGTAATGCTTTGACCTTCCATAGTTCCTGATCGGGAGCACAATCTATGAGTTTAAATTAGCAATCAAATTGATCAAGATTATTGTTATTTCTAAGAGTGGGAGAAGGGCTACTATTTTTGTAGGTGAAGTCAACAAGCTCATTTTCTAATTGACCATTTTTTTTATGTGTTTTTCTGAAAACTCTACGAGATTCAGGTGAATGATTTTATTTATCCGGAGAGCGATTAGCTAACATAGTCGTTAGTATTAAAATAATTATCACGTAAATAAAATCATAAATTAGATGACTCATAAATGTACAACATACCAAAAGAATATATGAAATCTTTATTTTTTGTTTTACGATGCTTTTGTTCACTACCTTTAGCATTTATATTTGTATACAATATAGAGACAACTAAGCTTGAAAGTAGGCGATGGCCGATGCGTAGTTACTTATAAAAGGCCGTTATAATTATTTTTAATAATAAAATGACAAACAATTATGTCTGGAACACTGACAAATAGAACAAATATAACCTAGACTCAGCCTCCTCACGACCTAAAGGTAGCATCACCACGAATAATGCACTTCGCAAAAAAATTGAAGAGAATCCGACACTAGCTGAACGGGATAAAAACTATCAAATCTAAACTAACTAACACAACAAATCTGAAAATTATAAAATTGAAGACTATAATTTCAACCAAGTTGCTACTAACAAAAGAGATAATGCGAGGAAAAGAGGCTTTGATATGAGAGTTAGCAACATTGAAAATATCAATGAAAAAATTGCAGGATTGTTGAGCATGGTAAATAAGGACAAAAATAGCTAGAAAGAACATAATAAAGAGTTAGAAAGAAGTAATGACTATGAACTAAGAGCTAGAGAGAAGACTCCTCCTCCTTATGAAAGCAGTGATAAAATCAAAAATTTGAGCAACAAGTCCAACAATGCTTCAGGAAAAAAGTATTTGAATTAAGAAACCAAGTTTTACAAATATTCAGACCCAAAAGTTGAGAATCTTTAGAGAAAGAAAGCTGTTTCAATATTTTAACCAAACTAGAGTGCAGGACAAGTGAGTGAAATTCAAAATATACGACAGATCAGAATGAATTTTTATGAATAGGAGCGTAAAAAAAAAGAAAATGAAATGGGAAAGTATACGCCCAACAGAAAACAAAAGCTATAGGAATCTTCTTGGCTAGATTAATCTTTTAGAGAAAAATAAAGTAAAAAATTTGATCTCAAAGCAGCTGGTAGAACTAGATAAGAAGCTTTCTAAAAAATCCCCAAAAGTTAATATTAAAAGATGGACATCTAAAAAATAATAGAGTAAAGAAGAAAGCAAAGATTCACTTATGGTGAAAGCGAGAGAGATCTCTCACCTTCGATTATCCAAAGAAAATCTACATTGAAGTTGGTTAAAGATAATAAATAAGGTCAGATTAGATATAATAAACAAAAATAATCTCCGATCCAAGCTGTAAAGGGCGAATTCAGCTACACTTAAAATTTTGCTTAAGACAATCATCACGAAATGTATAGAAATAACCATTCACCTGCCAAGGGTCACTCTACTAGACAGTCAGATCTTTACAATTTTTCAAAACTATCTTACGTTGAGGAAGAACCTGTTAGATAGCAAAGAAACGCTTCAAGTACAAGACTAATAGATGAGCAACTCAATAAAATCAAAACAAAAATAATGGAATCTGAAACTAATAAGAAAATAATAGAAAGATCTTAACCTAATGAATTATAGATAGAAGGGGAAACTAGTAAAACACACACTTGTCGCATAGCTAACAGCATTAGCAGTCAGGTAGAAGTTGATACCAATTTAAGAGCATGTCGAGATTCATTTTGTAAAATGCCAGGAGAATCCAAATGGTCTTAGCTATAAAATCTTGTGATCCAAAAAGGATTAAATTTGAGAGGAGACCAGCTAAAACAGTTGATCACTATAGGTGCAGATGAACACAATCCTTTCGTCTCTTAAAAATCAAATATCAGTATGTAGTAATTTGTAACTCTCATAGTCACATCATAAAAAAACTGGGAACATATGGTAATGAAATGTGCCTCTGCACGTAGTCTGATGAATGAAAATTTTGATGTCAAAGATCTAGATCTCTCTGGCAAAGGTTACTTAGCTCTAGAAGATATCGTTTGCTTCGTAAATTTGTATTCAAACACGTTTTATCGCAATAGAGATCTCGCTTTGGTGATGAGAAGGTTACAGATGGCTTAAGGAGAGTGTAGAAAAGGTGGAATTGAATACAAGACCTTTTTATCGACCTTTGTGGGTTGATTTTATTTTATAGTAGTATTGTAATATTGTATTTATTATTTCCTAATAAATATTGGTATAATTATTCATTAATTGCCGAGCCATGTCTCACCAATAAACTCATAAACGCAAACCTATCTCAAAGCCTCCCAAAAATGGCCAAAAACAACCCAGTACAAACAAACCTACTTCTGCATCTCAGCCTTAAACAAAGCTCAAGACTCCTAAAAAGACCACTATGCAACAATTACCAACAATCCAAAATATGCTTGAAATACCTCAGGAATAGCGAGCTGAAAAAGCCAACTCTTATTTCGAAAGAGTAAAACCTTTCCTCTCGCAATTCATGCAAAAAAAATCCGGAAGCAGAGTTCTACAGTTGATGTTCAAATGGGGAGGTGATTTCGTTAAAAATGCAATCCACAAATGCGCCCAAACTCACTGGAAAGAGCTCATACGTTCCAAATTCGCTCTCTACATTCTATAAAAAATCAGCAGAAACTTTGATTTCCCAGGAGCAGTGGATGATGCGGTCTTACTGCAGTCCAGTTGGTAAGGTGCTAAAATTTTATAATAATGTGCCAACAGAAGTGAATAGAACTTAAAAAATATCAAAGATAAATTTTATCAACTTTGGGAAAAAAGCAAGGAAGGAGATATCAAATCACAATAAGCTTTGCATAATCTTGCACTCAAAATCATTGAAAAAAACTATTATAATACTCCTGTTTCAAAGGTTATTATTCGACTTGCCCTTGGCTCTATGTTTGCTGAGGAAAAAGCTAAAGTTACTTAATTTTTGGTTGGTAAAGTGACTGAGTGGGTTGGAGACTAGGAAGGAGTCAGACTTTTCATTTAATTGGTTAATTTTTGTGACCCAAAATCCAAAAAAGTTTTACTCCGTTCATTTAAAGGCAATATTGGCTAAATTGTCACTCTCAACAATCCAACTTATGTTGCTGTGATTAAACTTCTTACTGAAGTAGACGATACAGTTTTAGTTTAAAAAACTCTCCTTACTTAGGTCTAAGCTTTGATTCCTTCCATAATCACAAATAAATATGCTTTTAGTATTATTTTCTCGCTATTCTCTCCCAGAAATCACAACTTCAATATTTTGGGAAAATATGAACATGTTGTACGTCATACTGAATGCAAGAAGCCGGAATAGCAAAGGAAAAAAGAGCTAAGAGCTTCACTCTACCAAACCCTCATCAATTATCTCGATGGCTAGGCCCTTTATCAACTGTTACGTCATCATGTCAACAACAAACTGATAGTAGGAGTTTATAAATCTCTTCAAGAAGATAACCTCCACGAAAAATTCAACACATTTGTAAGCAAAGTTGCAAAACTATTTTTAGATGATGCCAAAGATCAACTGAAAGCGAAATCCTTCTCATAGAGTCTCTGTGCAGATTCAAACGCCAACAAAATCATCAAAGGCATACTCTGGCTCCAGGATGAAGTTGTAGACTACTACTGCGATGAGTTCGGAAAACTGATTGCCAAACACATCGACAGTTTTTTGAGCTCAAGAGCAGGTTTCGTACTTCTGGGTTTGATATAAAAAGGGGGCAGAGACTACTTGTTGGCGTAGGTGAAAAAGAACAAATCGAAATTAAAAGACTCCCCAGTCGAAAAATACCTGCTTTAACTTATCGGCAATAAGCCTCGTTGATGATGATCATCTTGCTGTTTATGTAAATTAATAAAATGAGACAATAAATTAGAAACGAATGATTTTGGCGAAAACGCAATCAGGATCAACTATTCATGTACTATCGAAGTCCGAAATTAGACTATTCTTAAACACCCATCTATCGGAACAGATTAACTAACAGTGGCAGGATAGTGCACAATAATCCTGAAAATTTTACCATTTAAGTTTATGAGAGATGGTCTCCACTGAGAGGCTACTACAAAGTATTTTCCTCATTAGATACTAGATCTTAGCGAGTCTCAAGATTACCTATACTACCTGTAAGGAAGTCTATGAGTAGATTTTACATGGAGTAATAAACCAAAGCACTTGATAGCTAGCAAATTTTGGCAGAAAGAGCAAGGCAGTTTATCAACAGACTACGCAAACAGAGATAATACGATCATGGAAAAGCAGTTATCCGTAAGAAAAAGGAAGAGTAACAACGTAAAATCAAAGAAAGATAGGAGGCTAAGTTGAGAGCAAATTATGAGAAATTTTTCAAAGAACATAGGATCAACAAACTTACTGATAGTATTCTCCACCATTAAGAGAGAATTTGCTAAAGATTGAGGAATAGTATCAGTCGATACCGCCTCTCTTCCCTCCGCTGCAAAACAGAAGAAGTTCCTCAAAGCAGCAACCGAAAAATGAACGAGTCCCAGAACGTTCAATTTGAGTAGATAGACCCCGCATAGAGTAAAATCGAATTTTCTCCAGTTATGAATCTTCAAAGCAAATACAAAAGTTGATGTTTTTATTGATTCAATTTATAAAATGAGTTAATAGTAAGATAACGAAACACCCAAAAAAGAATGTTTATTTTATTTCCGATACCAAATGAAACTATAGTTCATCCCGTATGTTGAAGAGTAAATCGAACATTTCATTGATTTATGTGAAGATCAAATACATGAAGAGGGAGTATGGTAAAGGATAATGGTTGTTTTGAATAAGAGGATCAAAGATATCGATTGCTTTTTCAATAAAAATTGGAGTGACTATAGAGCACAACAGATACTTAGAAGTCGAAAACTACTCGTTGATTTCTGCAAAAAATATCATGAAAGATTCACTAAGATCCCCAAATTATAAGAACCAAGAAACATCAATCCGAGTATTGTTTCTAAACAATAACAATTATCCATCTCAAAAATGAGTTTGAGTAATTCGAAATAGCAGATAAAAGTTGTAGAACAACTGAGTTTCATCAAAGATAAATCTAATGATAAAAATAAAATCAGTCGTGAGAAACTAGCACAAAACAAGATCATCAACTCTACTCTTACACCTAAAAATTAAAAACCAAAACTTTTTCCTCAAACTTCTATCCGACGATCCGATCTGAACTAAGCCGAAGGTCTACCAAAATACAACAATTAAAAAAGTAGATTATCTTTGGCCTCAAGTGATAACAGCAAGATCAATCCAATTTCCAATATTGCTGCGAAACCAATTGTCAAAAAAGATTTTTACAACAAAAAGCTGACCAAATAAGAGTACATTGCTTATCTAAGAAACAAGAACTCACAGATATGAATAGATTTTTATTTATATAATATATAAGCATAGATCATAAAGAATCAGATTAATTTTACCATTTGGAAGAATTATTTGAGGAGATTAGTCAACTCAACCTCCCCTAATGCAAATTTTTTATAGGCATTCAGCCAAATCCTTTATCTCTTTGCTTTGAAATCAGTTATTAGTCGAGTTATCAACAACTCATTTACATATATCACTAAAATTTGGGATGAATTTAATTCTTTTTCTAAAAATTAGTTTTCTTTTTCGAGGCTTCGAGAAAGTTCATCTGTATTGCTATAGAAAAAATTCTTAAGACTCTTTTTTTTCAAGCGAATATTATCTATCTCTTCATTATTTGACGCGATCTTCTTTTAAATGCGTTCACTTTATCTCTAAACTTCTACTCTTCGATGGATAGATTAGATAGCTGCCTTAAACTCCAATATTTACAATCTGATTGCTTCGTAAATCAGCCAGTAGTTCTGAGCCTTTGAAAACTTAACTTCACCTATTTTGAGTTTAAGTTTTTCGTCTTCTAGAAAAAGCAGACCGGGATTATTGCAGTTACTCGCAATGTATTTTTCAAATTCTGGGAGAGCATCTGAATATAGATCTCCAAGTCTTCTTAGTTATTCTTCTTTTCTCATGGCTAATCTGTATAGTTACTTTTTGATATTGATAAGAACAATTTGATTTTATTCTAGCTCTTTAAGAAAAGGAATCAAAGTTTCATTGACTCGGTTGATAAGTGTTTGACGGTTTTTTAGATCGGGCTTAAGCTAAGGGAAAATTTTCAAGTATTTTTGTTAAATTGATTCATAAGTTGCCTTGGGCATCTTTTAATACATTTTCTTCATATCAGAACTATTAGAGTTGAGAAATAGTTGAAATTACTCACTCATGAAAAGATAATTGACCTTGGCTATGCAGTTAAGGAAATAAGACAAATATTTGATTCTTTCGTTTACTACTTTTAGATTATTACTGCCTGCACTGTGCTTTGGAGGAAGTCCAGGAATGTATATTCCTGGCCATCTCGCCATAAGTGTTTCTCGTAGTGAATCAAACTCTCTGTATCTCCTCTCGACTGTGATCTTTATTGGATGGTTAACTTTGACTATGTAACCTACATAACTGGTTAGACCAGAACCTCTTGAAACGCTTTATGTAATTGCGATTTCCATCTAAATTATCACTTTTCTACCTACGATGCCGGTTCGTCAAGCAAGTCAATAAAGGCCTCGTTACTTTAAGCTTATAACTCAATCATATATCTTATAAAATGATATGATTTAAAACTAAGCATCATAAGGCAATTTATGAAGGATAAAAAGAACAACATAATAGTAATAACTTAAGAAAATGATAATCTTTCACATCTTATCAAGTATTCCTTTATAATAGGCCGGTCTATAACTTGGACTCCAGAAATATATCTACTCTCCCTTCAAGTGGTTGAGTTTAATTGAAGGATACTATTTTTGTAAGATCTTTTTGATGAACTACAGTTCCTACGTACAAGCATCACAGACAAATGTATTGTTATAACAGGTGACATACGCAGGACCTGCAGCCATCCCTCCAAACTATTCAATCCATTGTGCACCACACCTCTTATTGTAACCTATCAATGCACTTCTCACACATCTTTTACTTATTACAATTGCAACCGGGTTGACCTTCGAACAACTTTTGGTGAACATGAGCTAGTTACTCTTTCACTTTCTGTGTATTCTCTTAAAGGATTTTTGCAGCCTAAGTTTTATTAGGGTTACTTTTTTTCTACCTTTTAAAGGAGTGATTGCTACTTCTCTAAACTTTTTGCACTTTTCACATAGATGGCTGTGATCACATGTAAAATCATAGGGAGCATCACCTTTGGAATTCATATATCCTTGGCGATGAAAAATAGCCTTGCATCCATGCCGGAACTTCTCATCGATAATATCTATTTCCTCATCAGTACAATGACTGTAGTCAGGATATTGATGGAGATTATTGTGTTGTTTTTGTTTGTTGACTACTAATTCTATTTTATCCACTGAGCAATAAGAAATGAAAAAAGTAATTAAAATATCATCGCCAAGCCTTAAAAGCTCTATTCTATTCATTCTTTATCTCCAAAAACTATTTGTAAAATACTTATTGATGGAGTTTTATATTCGTAGCTAACCTTCTAGATTTTGCAGAAGCTAGAAAAGCTCGATCATCCTTCTGTTTCAAGTCTAAACTTTCTCCTTTTACTTTTTTTTTACTTTCGTAATATTTCATTAGTACGGATAATGTCTTAGGCAGCATATCCAACTCAGATTTCTCTGTTGAATACTTCTGCTTCTTTTACCTTTCACTCTCTCCTAACTAAGATCTTTTCTTTGAGTTTATTTCCAACCTATCATTTCCTTAGGTATGTACTCTTTTTCTGAATAATCTTTGGATTTGTGCTTTTTGACTCTTATAAATAGTCTTACTGAAGCTGTTTAGATTATTATTTTAACGATTATCACTAAATTAGTCTTTATCTTCTATTTAGATAGTCTGAGGCGAGGACATCTCATTATTAATTTTAGGGCTACAAAGAGCTACTTTTAGCCTGCCCTCCTTTGTCTTTTGAATTATCCATTGCTTGTTTATGGGATTTCTACAAACTTTTCCTTTAAATTCTTTGTATTATGTCTTAGATTGATTATTTTTATACGAAATCTCCATCTTTTTAATCATCTTTTTGGTAAACTCCAAATTATCTTCTATTTATTTGGCCATCTTCTTTCTCAATTCTACTTTTTTTGTGTAAATCTGCTTCAAAATGTCGATATTTTGAGAATTAAGGATCTGAAGTAAATCTTTTTTAAGAAGGAAAATAAATCTAAATGGACAAGTATTAGCCTGAATGCTGTACTTATATCCCTCGCTCCAAAGAATTTACTCTCCAAAATAGTCACAAGTTATCTCAGTGAAAGGCACATCTTCGCTTTACTTCATCGAATATACTCCTTCATACAATAAATAAACCCCTTTATTCTTATCACTGGACTTGTTAAGAACTTTATCCGTAACAGAACTCTCCAATGACTCCGAAACTTCCACAAGTTTCTATATCTGAAGCTTACTCAAAAACAGCAGATCCAAAGGCAATATTTTTTAAATCTGTTTCTTCTTAAAATAATAATTTTCCAATTCATACAGTTTATTTTAAAGATCCTACTTGTGCAGCATAGCCATTGTTGTTTTGTTCGAAAAAAACATCTCAATTCTGTCATTCACCGCAATAAAGAATTCTCCCTTCGAGTAGAGTTTATCCTCCAGTGAAACAGATCCGAATACTAAGATGCAGATTGTGGGTTGATTGAAGTTGATTATCATGTTGCTATGCGCCTTCTTTATTCTGAAGATCTCTCCTGTTTTGAACAAAATTTTGAGATCTTTTTTGGTAAACTCATGAAAAAAGTGGTAGTTGTTGCGGAGATACTATACGAAATGAGTCTGCATGACATACTTGATAAGCATTTCAGCCATTTCTTCAGGGTTAGTCTTACTTTTTATGTGCGTTTAAAGAATCTGTGAATGGGTTAATGGTTGTTCGTCAGGGTAGGTGGGTTAGTTTGTTTACATTGTTATTATTGTTATTAAGTTTAATATATTTAATGGATAGATTGATTTTGTTAACAAAATGATAATAAAAAAAGAGTTATAATTGAATTATTTATTGGATTAATTTTTTAATTATTACTCCAGAATGTTATCTAATTTAGTTCGTAGATAGCTCGAAGTCTTTAGTATCCTTTTTGAACAAACATCATCCTAATATTGTTGAACTACATATATTTAAGGATTTCGAATTAGCCGTTTTAGAATTATATTATCTCTCGTTGCTATATTATCAGTGATGTAATATAACCAAATACAACTTAATACACATCATAGCATAATTTTATTGGGCAAAGCACCAATATCAGAATATCTTTATACGATGCCCGAATTGAAATAATAAAGCATAGGTTTAAAAAATCATAATGAATTCAACCATTCAACATTTGGTTATGCTCTTCAATGTATTCTCATCCATTTAAACGGCAAGGTGGATTTAAGATCCTTATTTTGTATGATTTTTTTCGGCAACATTTTATGCCTCATCACTAATAACTTACACATAAAGACCTAAATTCAAAACTTCCTATATAAAAACATAAGTTATTAAATTTTTTCTCTACCTATCAGAACCACTAGCAACAGCATCACTGCAAGATTTATAAATACTTCAGATATTTTTAACTATCAATAATTATTTCATAAACATGGAAGCAACGCAACCATCACTAGATCCACGCATCCTTCAAGATTTTCTACTCAATATCAACGAAATCAATAAAATGTTCAAAACTGTCCGTCAGAACAATGCTGGAACCACCTCATAAAAAGACAGTCAAATCCATAATGATCACTAAAACAATTCCATCATCATTAGCAATCTTGATTCCAAACACAAAATGAGACACGGAGTGTAGTTTAAGGATCTGCTTGACCCTCGCGATGTTGTGCTTGAACATACCTTCAATATCAAAGTGGACATCAACCTCTAAGATTTGCAATAAAATGGATTTTTAAAAAGTAAAATGTATAAAAATATAACAACCCAAATCCGATAATTTTTGGTAGAAACACTCTCCAACATACTCTCAGTATCTTTCAAAAATCTAACCTCTTCGCAACTGGAACTCAATGAGGTCAGAAACTATGTCTCATCAAATATCGTCCTCAATGTCCAGTCCATCTTCATCAAAACATTGTAAGCCATCCACCTCATCAACGATAAACATAAATTAAATCTTGATGCCGAATAGATAAAAACCAATTTGGTTGCCACAATGTAAATTTTCAGCCGATAAATTCTCATAAATTTGATCGATCACTACCCCCGTGGCCATGTTACTGGTGGTACCGTGAGAATAAAAAATACACTTAGAGAAATCAATCGATTCGATGATTAGAGCAATGATCTCATAATGATCAACGATATCAAAATTTCTCAATACATCGATGTTTAGTTTGGATAGGATTAATTGAATCGAGAGTACTAAAAACTTGTACTAAGATAGAGTGAAAATTATGCTGATTTTATCATGTAAGCTGTCAATGCTGGGATTCGAGTAGTCCAGAAAAGCTACAATAATGCTAAATAAATACCCAATAAATAAATATTTGAGGAATTTGTGAGAGAACTTTTTGGTCTTGCTCAGGATTAATCTTTCAAAGAACTAGTCTAATTTGCAAGTCCTAAAGAAAAAATAACCAAGTAAATGAAAGAACTAAAAGAATAGGTGTTCAAGCAATTCGAAATTCTAAATGATTCCCCTGCTCCTACGATCGTTATCCAGGAAAACTAAAAGACCTAAAGATCAGTCAGCATAGTTTAGACCTAACAACCTAATCTGAAAGATAATCCATAGGAAAAACCCGCCTTCTCATCAAAAAAACCGACTGTTATCAATAGTAAACTCCAAAAAATATTGGAAACTCTCAAAGACTATGAAATCGGAATCAAAATACCAAATAGTGTGTTGCCATTCACCAAAGCGGAGATTGCTTAGAAAAGATTCATTTTAAAGCATCCCTCAGTTGCAAGAGTCATCACTAATTGGGCCGACTACCTTCAAGGAATCTTCGATAATCCTGAAGATTATGTCAGTATGAGGCTTTATAACTATAAGGACATCTTCAACACTCCAATCAGCATAGAAAAAAATAAACACAAATAAATTTTGATAAATAATCTAAAGCAATAGGCCATCGAGGTACAAAATAAGTTGAAATTACTCAAAAACAAGACTGTCAAATTACTTGGTGATATTATTTTCAAAGAAAATGAATCATTCGCTTAGAGTGTATTCCGATTTTCGAATACAAGAAAGACATCATCAAAAATAAACGCGGTTTTTTCATCATTGACTGTCGAATATCTCTCAATACTAATTCATCACCTTCTTAAGGCAGGCCAGATCTTTGAAATTACATAGTAAAACAAAAGAAAACACATCAACAACATCAACTTGATAGTATTCAATGTAAGTGACTTGCTCAGAGCAAAATTCAAATGTACTTAAAGCAGTTTCATTACAATTTTGAAATCTTTGTATATTTTGGATGAAAATGAAGCTCTAAGCAATAAATTCAAACTTGTAAGCATCAAGAACAATCTTGATGGTCCAGCAAACAATGCAGTTATCAACTTCTTACTTATGGGCAAAGCAGTATGTGAGATCTAACTTTCATTGCAATAATCTAAGCCAAAGTAGAAAAATTACTATGTATTTTCCCAACTTGTTCATGAGCTCATAAAAAATAAATTTGGAGTGATCTCTTCATGTGCAGCTATGATAGCTAGATGTGATCCCACACTCAACTCTAATGAAAATAACTATTACGAAGAGAAGAAGCATTAGGATATCGAGGAGTCGCCAGTAAAAATTGTATAAAATATCTACTACTGCTAGAATGAAAATTGCAAAGAACTCGTTATCAACGACAATACAAAGTTATTCAAACCTGAAGAGAGAAGAATATGTTTGAAGTGCAAATGCAGGGAGGAAGATATTTTGCTAAAAATTGATAAAGAAAACCTACAAGTTTAGAAGAAACTTAAAGATTAACTCTATGATCACATGATCCACAAAAGACTTATCAGAATCCACTCCTACGAACATCTAAGACAATAAAAAGATCATTACAAGATCTACGCCAAGCTATAACCTCGAGGAAAAATGGAACTCTTCATGGTTATCAATATCAAGAGTGAACTGAGACATTATATGGTCAAAATCACACCAAGAGTTCTTGTATACTCAGGTAGAAAGGTGATCAACTTCGAATAACTGGTTGATTACGTGAACATTTCCAAGTACATCAAACAGAAGAAAGAAATCAACGATCATTTATTATTCGAAGTTGTAGAAATTTAAGCTACGGGACCTGTATTCGGATTCAATGCACTCAACAGATAGAATTTGGCACGATTTGCACGAGAATTCCAATGTTTCAGGAAGGAGAAAAGCATTATCAAGTCAATCAAATACAAAAATGAGATTATCAATTGCGACTAAGACTAAGATAAATGGCTGCGTTTCTAAGAAATCCTCCAAATCTACGCCATCGACGACATGGAGGAGAGGGAGAGACAGATCGAGTAAAAATTGAGATTCAGAAGATACAAAAACTTATAATTCGTATATATCAAGAAATTACAAGCCAATCAATGCGAAATCAAGTAACTTTTCAAATACATGCAGCTCAAATGTGTAAACGTCAAAGAAATTATTATGAGGAAGAATCAACTTAGAAATATCTATGCTCTTGACAATATAACCAAACTACATCTACTTGATTTGAGTGGTAACAAGCTAGAAAATGTGGATGGTTTGAGTCATCTCACCTAAGTCTTTAGTCTTGATTTAAGCTATAATGAGATTTTGAATGTTATTGGTCTTAAAAAACTCACAAATATCAACAATCTTGATCTAAGTTGCAACCATCAACTTGACGATCTCGATGGCCTTCAAAATGTAACCACCGTCAACAGAATGAATTTCTATCGTTGCTTCCTCACCAATATCACTGGTCTCAAAAATCTCAAAGCTATCAACTCTCTGGATCTCAGACATAACAGACTCACCAACCTTGATGGACTCAACAGTATTACAACAATCAATAATCTTTTCCTGAAAGGCAATATCATCTAGAATTTCTAGGGTCTTGAATAGGCCACAACCATCAACGCCCTTGATCTCAAATCTAACAAACTCGTAACTCTGTAAAAAATGATGAACGGACTCAGCAATATCTCAACTATCAACAACATAGACCTCAGTTACAACTAGCTTAAAGATATCGTAGATATCGAGTTCGTCAATACCATCCATGCACTTGATATCAGTCATAATCACATCGACAACATCGTCTGCCTCAAGAAATTCTCTACCATAACATAGCTGCTGGTACATAGCAACAAACAATTAAAAATAAATATAAATTGTCTACCTCATTCTGTCTAAACCTTGAGTGCCAACGTATCACAGCTGAAAGCTTTTGATTTCAAAGATTGTCCCAATTTGAGAACATTGCGAACTGATTCCGATAACAGATAAGATTTCAAGAATCTACCCGGGCACGTCCATCTGGAGAAATTGTACGCTAAGATATGATCTGAGTGATATTATAAAAATCTAATACCTTTATGCAGTATTCAATTTAA
>Ga0194117_10001383_pt1 | contig 28484 bp, 33 predicted proteins | sample TA2MahsurfametaG_FD_160579 | JGI IMG/M metagenome (GOLD analysis project Ga0194117, IMG submission 160579) | Freshwater microbial communities from Lake Tanganyika, Tanzania - TA2015009 Mahale N1 surface | ecosystem: Environmental > Aquatic > Freshwater > Lake | place: Tanzania: Lake Tanganyika... | reverse complement strand
CTCAAGCTGGAATGTTTGTTCCATCAGAAAAATTAATTTATAGACCATTTAAAAAAATATTTGCAAGAATAAGTGGAAATGACAATATTTATAAGAATCAGTCTTCATTTCAAGTAGAAATGGATGAATTAAGGAGTATATTAAAATATAGTGATAAAAATTCATTAGTATTAGGAGATGAGATATGTAGAGGAACAGAAACATTATCAGGATTAGCATTAATAACAACATCAATAGATAGATTTTCGAGGAATAAAATAAAGTTTATATTTGCAACACATTTACATAAATTGGGTGAATTAATTGATCATAATAATGTTAAATTTTGTCATTTACATGTAGAAATTAAAAAAGATAATTTAATATATGATAGAAAGATTCAAGAAGGTATAGGTTCATCATTATATGGAATAGAAGTAGCAAAATATTTATTAGAAGATGATGAATTTATAAAAAATGCATTAAATATAAGAAATAAGTTATTAGGAAAGAATATAGAAGATGGTTTATTATCAAATAAACAATCTAATTATAATAGTAAATTATATATAGATAGTTGTCAGGTATGTGGAGATAAAAATAATTTAGATACACATCATATAAAGTTTCAAATGTTAGCGGATGAAGATGGATTTATAGGACATTTGCATAAAAATAATTTAAGTAATTTAGTAGTATTATGTAAAAAATGTCATGATGAGGTTCATAATGGTGTATTGAATATTAATGGATATAAGCAAACAATTAAAGGAATTGAATTAATTAAAGAAATTATAACAGAAGATGAGAAGATTAATAAAACTAGAAAAAAATATAGTGAAGATGATATAAAAAAAATAAATGAATATAATAAACCTAATTATAATAAAAAATTTATAATAGAGGAATTAAAAAATAAATATGGTATAAATATCTCAGTGATAATGTTAAATAAGATATTTAAGGGAGAATATTGAATCCTTAAATGAAGTAATCTTACAATAATAATAAATATTATAAAATATATAAAAGCATATATATAAATATATATATGATTTGATGGAAATAGAAAAATATATAGGAGAAAAGAATAAGATATTAAATTGGTAATTACAAGATATGAATAAATTAGAAACAGGTGAAAAAATAATAAGATATTTATTGTTAAAAGAATGGAATACAAATTTACAGATGAATTGGTCATTAAAGGTAGGATGGATGACAAAAGATTTAAATTTTATTATATGGTTATTTGAATATAATTTTTATAATAATTATGTTGAATTTTTTAATATAATTAAACATAAAAATTTTACATTATTTTTAATAGATGATTTTAAATATAATAAAAATTTAGAAGATAATTTAATATGGTTATATAAAAGATATGGTCCAGATACAATATTAAAATCAAATAGTATAAAATTAAATGTAAAATGTTTAAAAAATTATTTAGAAAATGGATATATAAATTTATTAAAAATAATAATAAAAATTTATAATGAATATTTTGATACAAAAAATAGTAATGTATTATTTAAAGAATATATATATGAAAGTTTAATATGTCCATCCATATATTTATCAATAATATTGACATATGGAAATAAAGAATTAATACAGTATTTAGAAGAATTAGGTTTTTTAATTGAAAAGATAACAATAAGAAAACAATATAATCCATTAAATAATATTACATCCAATATATTTAATTTGGCATTTACAGATAGAGATATATTTAGAAATAGGAGTATGAATAGAATAAATGAGATAATAGATATGATAATATATATAATGAATCATAAATATTTTTCATATTCAAAATATACAAAGATAAGATTTAGAATAAGATTATTATGTATTAATGATCCAACAATGAGAATAGTAAAATATATAATAGAGAATTTAAAGTTTGATGATTTATTGTTAAAAGATATATTGAATAAATGTATAAATAAAATAGTTTTACCAGAATCTATAAGATATATATTAGATTATTTTGGACCCAAATATTCTAAGGGTTTTAATTTAGATATATTATCAGAGTTATTTAAATCAAATGAATTATTTTATTATTATATTGATCAAATATTTAAACAAGGATATAATTTAAACAATAGAGTTATAAATAAAAATACAATAACATCTTTTTTATTACAAGTTTATTCGAATGATAAAGAAATATATTTAGAAAAAATAATAAATTATTATCCAAATTTTTTAAATAATAATAGATTAATAGAAAATTTATATTATTATTTATCAGATAATTTTAAAATAAATATTATAGAATTACAGACTATAAATTGGAAGGGTATAAAAAAATATATATTAGAATGTAATAAGAGTATAGAGGATAATGATAATAATATAATAAAATGTTTAATAAAATATTATGAAGATATTACATATAATATAAAAGAAAAAAAATATGTATTAGGAATAATAAGAGATATAATAAAAGATTATCCAAATTTATATGAAGAATATGAAGATAATACAAATAAAGTAAAAATATTAATAAAAGAAGATTATAAATTAAAATATATAGTTGATAAATGGATATCAAAACATATATATAAAAAGTATGATTTTAATAAGCATGATATATGCACAATATGTTTAAATAATTTTGATAAATTTATAGATTTGAATGAAAATAATGAAAAAAAGATATATTATTATAAATATGAATTATGTAGAATAAATGAAATTAGAAAAGACCAAGAGATAGAGAATCAAATAATAAATAATAATCAGAATAATATAGACAATCATAATGTGAGAGATAATCAGAATGATATAGATAATCAGAATGAAATAGATAATCAGAATGATATAGATAATCAGAATGATATAGACAATCAAAATGAGATAGACAATAATAATGAGAGAGAAAATGAGAATGATATAGAGAATCAGAATGAGATAGAGAATCATAATGAAGAAGACAATCAGAATGAGAGAGATACAATGAATAAAGAAAGAGATGCATTAACAATGTATATGGATGAGGTTGGTAAAATATTGAATTCTTTATCAGAAGAAGATAAAAATAAATATTTTAAGGGTAGAAAGAAGTATCAAATAATAATAAAAGATAATATATGGATAAAAGAAATAATCAAAAATAATTTAGGAATATTAAATGAATATTTTAAGATAAATATATCAAGTAAATCGTATCAAATAAATTATATAATATTAGATTTATTACCAAAATATGAAATGATAAATAAAAATTTAAATAGATTATTATATAAAGATAAAAATACTAGACCGATAGTAAAATTTTATATACCTTCTAAATATTTTGTAATAATAAAGAGTATAAATAATGGATCAAATAATTTAAAGATAGATACAATAGAATATAGAATGAGTTTTTTAAATATAATAGATCAATTATTGATTACATTAAAGTTTTTTTTTGATACAAATAAAATAGATTGTTCGTTAGTAAGAATTGTAATTAATAATATAATTCATGAACAATTTAAATATTTGGAAAAAAATGGAAAAAAAATAGAACTTAAAAAAATAGAAGAATATATAGTAGAAATTAAAGATCTTTTGAATATATTTTTAAGTATGATATTATATATACAAGATTGTATAAATTGTAAGATATTAATTAAATATTATAATGAAGAAATGATAAGATTTATAACAAATTTATATCCTATAATGATAGAGAGTAATTCATATATAGAGAAAGATATAAATAAAATAGAAGATAATATAATATATACAAAAAAGAGAAGGAATGAAGATTATACAAATGATTTGAATAAGAGGAGAAAAAGAATAATAGAAACGGATTGTAAGCATAAATTTTGTGAAACATGTTTTAAAAATTTAATAGATTCAGAATGTATAAATTGTCCAATATGTAGAACAAGTATTAATTTTATAATTTGAAAATATATTCAATAATATAGAATATAAAACGGCTAATATATATTTATAAAAATAGGGCAAAATAATTTATTAGAAAATTCCTTTAATAATTTATATAAATTAGTATATAATAAAAAAAGAGTTATAGTTAATAAAAAATACAAAAAAATAAAGATATGTAATAATATAGAAAAGAAATGATTAAGAATAGTAAGAGTATATTATATTATATAATAGTTTATATAATTGTAGGTTTTATAGGATGGATGTGGGAATATATATATAGTGGATTTACAAAGGATAAATGTGGAGATAGTTTTATAAAAAATTATTTGAAAATATGTATTCCATTTTTGAATATATATGCGATAGGTGCAATTATATTAATATTAATAAATAATATTTTTAGTATAAATGTAATATATTTGTCAATATTGGCAGGTTTAATATTATCTACATATGAGTGTATAAGTGGATATATAAGTAAATATGTAAATAAAGGTAAGAGAGAATGGGATTATAGAGGTAAGCATTTTATACCATTATGTTCAGGATATACATCAGTAGAAGTATTTATATTTTGGGTAATATCAGCGATAATATTTTATAAATTTTTAGAACCAGTCATAGATAGAACAGTGATAAGTTTTTTCAAATAATATAATAAATAAAAAATAGAAATAAAATATAAAAATATATAAAAATATTTTTATAAAATTAAGTTAGAAAGAGTTATAATATAATATGTTAAATAAAAAAGTAAATAAAAAAAATATATATAAATTAGTAGAATTATTTTTAAATAAATGTAAATATTTAATATGTAATGAGGAAGAAGAGTATAAATTATTTTTTTCAAATAATCCATATTATATAGTAAATACAGATAAAACAATAGATAATATATTAGTTTGTAAAAATTTATATAAAGATGTAATAAAAATATTAGATAAATTGGATGAATGGAATTTACCGGTAGGATATAAAATAATGTGGAAATATATAGGAAATCCAAATATAATAATAAGAGATGAATTAGATAATAATAATATAAATGATAATAATAAAAATTATGTATTATTTTCATTAACAGAGATAATAATATTTAGACAATATTATGCAAAATATTTTTTAGATTTAGGTGTAAAATATATAGGAATGGGTTATGTAGAAGTATTAAGTTGGTGTCCAATAAAAAAAAAATGTTTTATAAGAATAGATGGTGGGTCTTCAATAACAGATGTAGAAAATAATATGAAAATATGGAGAGAAAGAGAGGTATATAATGATAATGAAATAAAATTTTTTAATTTTGAAGAATATATAAATAGTAAATAAAAGTTATATAAAAGTTTATATATATAAATGATATAGAAATGGAAAATATATATTATCATTTTACAAAAAAGAAAATAAAAAATATAGATAATAGGAAATATAAACAGTCAATAACCTATATAACAATACCAAATGGTTTTTGGTTATCAGAAGGTTTAGGATGGAAAGATTATTTTTTATATGATGATAATGTTAGATGTTTTTCATATCAATATAGAGTTAAAATAGATGATAATAATTTATTAAGAATAAAATCAATAGGCGATGTGTTAAAATTTATAAATAAATATAAAATAAAAATAAATAAGGAATTATGGTCAATAAATTGGGAAAAAGTAATATCAAAATACACAGGTATATATTTTATATATAATGAAAAGGAGATAGATAGGTTAATAGATAAAGTATTAACAAGAAAATTTTATGATTATTGTGGATGGTATTTAAGTAATAATTTTAAAAATACAAACAGTATATGTATATTTGATACAAATATTATAAAGAATATAAGATTAGAATGTATAAATAATTTTGATAAATTATGTAATAATAATATTAATGAATTAGAATCAAAATCGATAGAAAGGTTTAAAGAAAAGGATATAAATGAAAATGATAAGAATTATTATATAACAGAAGAAGAATATGATAAAATGAGTAAAGAGATGTGGGATATAGATAATATATATTATGAAAATTAGTTATAAACTAACATAAAAAAGATAAATTATGTTTTTAACCATAAAATAAAATATTTATATTAGGTCTCATTATTAGATTAATAAATAACGGGTTACGTTATAAATGTCTTCTAACTTTGAGGATACAAGAATAAGATAAGATTACAGATTAAAAATTAATTTAAAGAGTAAAAATACGATATTCAAGTATTTTGAATAATTATTATTCTTCATAAATTCATAGTTATTTTTAATAACTTAGAAAAGACTATTTTTCATAATTAATCTGACATTACTTATTTTTCGTAATATAAATAGATTTTTAGTCTATAAATAAAACTATATTTGGGTAGTGTCTTTAGAACTCTAGAATTCCGATGAGTAAATTAAAAGCATACTTTTTTAGGGTATATTAATAACACACTCATTTCTATTAATAATATATAGGGGATAAAAAGTTTCAATTTTTTTTAAAGGGTATATAAATATGTAAAAAATATATTTATATAGATAACGGTAGAATAAAAAAGATTAGTTATTAATTTGACGTCTAAGTTTGTTAAGAGCTTCAGAGAAGTCTTGAGTATTTTGTGGCATGCGTTGTTGGTTATTAAATTGTTGTTGGTTATTGAATTGTTGAGGTTGGTTACGGTTTCTTTGTTGTTGGTTTTGAGAGGTATAATCGAGTTCAGGAATATTTTGGGTAGTGTGTTCGGGTGATACTTCTAATTTACTTTCAATAAATGCTAGTCTTTCTTCAAGGTTTCTAATTTTGAGTTCTTTTTCATAATTAAAAACACGAAGACGGATAAGTTCTTTTTCAATTTCGATAGTGTGACCTACTAGGTTACTGCTAACTTTTTTGAGAGTAAGAGTATTAATATCAGTCATATTTAAATTATATTATTCCTAAATAAATTTATAAATATATTTAAACGCTTGAAGATAAAAAATAAAATTGAAAATAAAAAAGTATTTAAAAATATAAGATTATATTATAAAAAATGATAATACCAGTAAGATGTTTTACATGTGGTAAGAATATTGGTCATTTATGGACACAATATTCGGAAGAATTAAAAGAGGAGTATAATAAAGTAGATAAGGATGAAAAGAATAAGATACAGAAGTTTATGGAGAAGACATTTGATGAAGAAACAATAGAGAATCGTTTATTAGATAAATATGGATTAAGTAGATATTGTTGTAGGAGAATGTTTTTGAGTCAAATAGATATGATAACTAAAATTTAATATAATAATTAATTAAATAAATTTATAAAAGAAGTAATACTAAAATAGTAAAACAATATAAAAATTTATAGATGAGTATTCATATATAAATTATATAATATAGTAAAATATAATAAAAAAAGTAAAAAAAGTAAAATTTGAAAATTTAGTTTTTATATTTGGTTCTTCTGATAGAGCCTCTTTCGGTATATTCACGATTAGCGTATAAGAATTCGGTGCAGTCTCTGGCTTTATCAATATCTTTAAAATAGATAGCGAGTCTTTCTTCGATATATTTGCGAGTCATAGATGATTGGCTTTTAGAAATATAATATTTAATTTTACCGTCACTAAGGTTAATATCTTTAGATTGAATATTATTTTGTTCAATATATTTAGTAATATATGAAGAAAGTTTAGTTTTTTGTGATCTAATATTTTTAAGTAGTTCAGTGGTTTCTTTAATTTGATCATCAAGAAGGACATATTTTTTGATACATTCAACAAATTCATTAGAAATACTCATATTTGATGATATTTATATATAATATATTAAAATAAAAATAAATCTTTATATATATTTTTTAGTAAAAATATAGTATATGTTATAAATATAATCTGTTTAATAGTAAATTATTAAATAATGTTTTGTATAGAGAGGAATAGGGATATAATAAGGATATATAATTACATAAAAAATAATAGATTAGGGATACAAAATGATATAAAATTATTGAATGAGCCTTTAGTAAAGGATATAATGAGAAAGGTAATAATATCTTATGATTTTACAGATATGAGGATTGATTTGTTTAAAATATATAATGAGATATATAATAATAATAGTATAAATAAGAAGATAAAGGTGATAATAAGTTTATTTTTGAATTGTAAGAATAATGAAGATATATTTAGATTATTATATAATATAATAAATGATAGATATTTTTATATAACATTATTGAGTTTATTTAAAAATTTGAAGATAATATCACAGTGTATAAATATAATAAAACCAGAAAAGATAAATAGAAAGTATTTTGATAGATTAATAGGTATATTGGGTGGTAATATAGAAAAGTTAAAAAGATATTTTAATGTAGATATGTATTCATTATTAATAAATATGGGAAAGATATATGATAATCCATTAGAGAAATTAAAGATAAGATTAGGTAAGAGTAGAAAGGTAGAGAAGATAGATAGTAATGATATATATTTAATATTTTCAAAAAGTTATCCAGAGGCAAGATTAAATCAATACAAACCGGAAGATAGAATAGGTATAATGTATTATGTTGTAAAGCATAAGTTATAGATTACAATAAATAAAGTAATAAAAAATTGATTTATAAAAGAGACAATATAATAAATTATAAAAAATATAATTTATTATTAATTATGGTTGAGGATCAGAATAATATATCGGTGAAGATAATTAAACAGTGTAATGATTCAGATATTAAAGAAGTAGATGAGATAATAAAAAACGATAACGATGATCAGACTATAAAAAAAATCAATTTAGAGACAGTATATAATAAAAAAGAGGAAATAAAGTTATTATCATCAGTGAGTGATAAGGATGTAAGTCCAAGAAAAAAGATTAATATATATTTTACAGAACTAGATGACGAAGAGATAGATGTAGATGATGATGATGACGATGACGAGTATGATTTTTCATATGAGAAAGAGGTAGATAATTATTGTTTAACATTTACATATGGTAATATAGTTTATTATTTAGTAGAGAAGGAGATATATTTTAGGAAATTGAATAGATTTTTAGATATGTATCCGCAGTATATAGATATAATATTAAAGGATAAGGATACATTTTCGGATTATGATATAGATGAGAGTATTCCGACGCGGGTAATATTAACATTTGATTTTAAAATAAATATAGATAAATCGAAGAGATTCATAGAGGAATCGTTTAAAGTAATATTGTATAGAGATGATGTAAAGACATCAAAAAGGTATATGAATAAGATGATTCAGAAGAATAATGGTAATATAGTATATCATTTCAATGAATGTTTAAATAAGAATTTGAATAAGAATATGAATGAAATAATGGATTCATATATGGAAAAAATATTTAATAAGGGGATAGAGAGATGGATAATAAAGAATAAACAGAAGGTATTAGAAATATTAGATTTAAATACGTATCCGTCACCTATAATTTTAACGGATGATCTTAATAAATAAAAAATTGAAAAATAAATAAGATATAAATTTATATAAAAATATTATAAATAAAAAAAATGGATTATGAATCAAAGTTAAAGAGATTAGATCGTTTAAATGGAATATTAATAAGGACAGATAAGAATTCTGTTGTTTATCCACAATTATTAGAAGATATAATACATTTAAGAGAAGAATTGCTATTAAATGAGAAAGAATTTAATGATAAGAGGGATAAAGAAGAAAACAGAGATAAAGAAGAAGATCTTATGAGTCCAATATTAGAAAAAGAACAGGTTATGAATAAGTATGATACAACAGAACGAGTAGAGACGAATATGGATTCGCATGAGGATATGTTAGATCAGAATGATTATTCAGATAATGAAATAGACGATGAAGAGTATTTAGGTAATGTTCATAATTTTGAAGAGATGAATAGGAATATGGATATGGATAATGAAGAATATCAACAAGATTTTATATTATCAAATTTACCAACAGAGTATTTGGAGAAGGTCAATCAGAGATTATTGATATCATTATGTAATTATTTTAGAGAGATATCTTATTTATATTTAGCAGAATTATGTATAGATACAGATAATAATGAGGAAGAGATATATAAAATATTGTTAGAATAGTAATAAGTAAGTAATTATAAAAGTAAATAGTATAAAATAATAAAGATATTATAATATATAAATATAATAATATGTTTGGTAAGAGTTTATTTATATTTAGGAGAGATTTGAGAATACATGATAATATAGGTTTAATAGAATGTTGTAAGAATTCGGATAAGGTAATATTAGCATTTATATTTACGCCGGAGCAGACAAAGAAGAATAAATATTTTTCAAATAATTGTTTCCAGTTTTTATTAGAGAGTTTAGAAGATTTAAAGGAACAAATAAAAGGGAAGGAAGGTAATTTGAATACATATTATGGTGAAAATGAAGATATAATAAAGAGTATAATAAGGGAAGAGAAGATAGAAGCAATATATCAGAACATGGATTATACGCCATATTCAGTAAAGAGGGATAGTGATATAAAAAGGATATGTGAAGATAATGAAGTAGTATTTAATAATATAGAGGATTATTTGTTACATCCGGTAGGAAGTATATTAAAGGAAGATGGTAAGCCGTATTTAGTATATACATATTTTAAGAATTTAGGAATAAAGAAGGAAGTAAATGAAGTTAGGAGTAATAGGTATAAGAATTATATAAAAAGGTTAATAAATAGTTATGATGGTTATAAATTATTAGAGGAAGGAGAGAATGAGAATATAAATGTGAGGGGTGGTAGAGATAAAGGTTTAAAGATATTAATGAATATAAATGATTTCAAGGATTATGGAAAGTGTAGGGATTTTTTAACGTATGAGACGACCAATTTATCATCATATATAAAGTTTGGTTGTTTGAGTATAAGGGAGGTATATCATAAGATAGTGGATGAGATAGGTAAGGGTTCAGGATTAATAAATCAGTTATATTGGAGAGAGTTTTATTATTATATAGTATGGTATTTTCCAGAAGTGATAGGATCATCCATGAAGGAGAAATATGATAAAATAAAGTGGAGGAATAATAAGGAATATTTTAGGAAGTGGTGTAGGGGTGAGACAGGTTTTCCGATAGTAGATGCATGTATGAGGCAGATGAATGAGACAGGTTATATGCATAATAGGGGAAGATTAATAGTTAGTAATTTTTTGATAAAGTTATTAGGTATAGATTGGAGATGGGGAGAGAAATATTTTGCACAGAAGTTAGTAGATTATGATCCGAGTGTAAATAATGGGAATTGGCAATGGAGTTCAGGTTCAGGAGCAGATTCACAACAATATAATAGAATATTTAATCCAACATTACAGATAGAAAAGTTTGATAAGAATTGTGAATATATAAAGAGATGGGTTCCAGAATTAATAGAATTGAGTAATAAAGAGATAATAAAATGGATAGATAATTATGAAGAGTATAAGGAGAAATATGATATAAAATATGTAGAACCAATAATAAATTATGAGAAGAATAGGAAGGAAGTAAAAGAATTATATAGTGGAATATATGGTTAAAAAAAATGATACAAAAAAATTAAATAATAAAATATATAGAAATACAAATAAGAAATACAGACATGGACGATTTAGATTTCATAGAGTATTATGGAGTAAATTTATCAATATTAGTAGATGTAGTAGAGAAGATAACAGAATGTATGGAACGTAATACCACATTTATGAGGAATGAGAAGAATTTCAGTAATTTGAAGACAGTGATGTTGAAGAAGCATGGAACCAAATTAACATTAGAATGTTTTAAGTTGGCGATAATGTTAATAACAACGTCAGAAATGGTTGGAAAACATGGATTCACATATTTAGAAGATAGGATGAATAGATTCAATAGGATGTATTTAGAGAATTGTTATTTGATACGAAATCATAAAAATTTATTGAATGAGTTGAAAAGGAGATTAGAAGCTTCAGACTATCATGAAATTTGAAAAAATACCATGATAAGAGTATTTATAAAATATTTATAATAAATGAAAAAAAGTATTTAAAGACAATTTACGAATACTATATGATCGATAAATTTTTTAATAAATAGATGAAAAAAAGTATTTAAAGACAATTTAGTAATATTTAAACGTATTGATAAATTTTTTCATATAATTCATACTTTTATTTTTATATAAAGAAAAAAAGTATTTAAAGACTATTTTTGAATACTATATGATCGATAAATTTTTTAATATTTAATATTTTATATAATTTATGAAATTTTGAAAAAAAAATATTTAAAATTTTATGAAAAAAAGTATTTAAAGACTATTTACTAATATTTAATGATCCGACATTTTATAATGTTTTATGAATTAATTAAAGAAATCGCTAATAAAGTATTCTCTAATCTTGGAACTGGTCATTCTGAATATATTTATCACCGTGCTATGGAAATTGAATTGAGAAATCTTAATATTACTTATGAAACTGAAAAAAGATGTGTTATTAATTACATCTCTGATGGTATCCTTTTCTCTTTAGGTGAAGAAAGAATCGATCTTTATCTTTACCCTTCTAATAATAATATCATCTCTCATCGTATTATTATTGAACTCAAAGCTGTTGCTACTTCTCCTAAAGAAAACGAAATAGCTCAAATTCTTAAATATAAAAGAGAACTTAATAAAATTAATGAATTTCCATCTTACGGTATTATTATTAATTTCCCTCAACCTAGCACTAAAATTACTAGAGATTCTATTGATATTATTGAAATCGATTTTAATAATAATAATGCTACCTCTTTTTAACTTCCCTTTTTAATATTTTATAATAATTATTAATAGATATCTATTACTAATTTTATTTATTTAACTTAATTGTCTAAAAATAACTATTGCTATTCCTAAACAACCTAATCCAAATAACATTAATTGCCAATGTGGAGGACATGACATATCTACTTTATCTGTCATCAAACAATGTGCCTCATGTGGAAATATCGTCCAAAATATAAAATTTACTATTAATATTATTATCACTATATTATACCATATACTCCTTTTTGTTACCGTCTTCATTTTTTTTATATATAATTTACATATAAAAAAATTGAAATATTATTTTATAATTGTTTAATAAATTTAATTACATAAAAACTTGTTTTTAAAGATGACTAAGACAATTAAGACTTCTATCAATTCCAAGACTACATCTATCAAAAATGATGAATTTCAGGAAAATGATGATAAATTAGTTATTAATGTCTCTGAAGAAAGCGATAACAATTCACAATCTGATTCTAACGATGATGATTCTGTTTATGCTTCTGACTCTGAAAATGATATTGATGAGAATTCTGATTCTGAAAATGATGTTGATGAGAACTCTGATTCTGAAAATGATGATGACGAATCTGATTCTGAAAATGATGATAAAAATATTTCTAAATACTATAAACTTTCAGATAATTTAAGTGGTTTTATTGGAAAACAATACGCAAATACAATTGAAATTCTTAAATTTATTTTTTCATATGTTGAAAATAAAAAACTTGTTAATAAAGTGAATAGCAATATTTTAGATTTTGATACTAAAATGGAAAATACATTTGGTGTAAAAAATTATCCTCGTAAAGATCTTTTAAAATTAATTAAACCTCATCTTGTTCAAGAAGTTTCTGAAGAATTTGTTGATAATCTTTCCAAAAAGAATATCCCTAAACCTAAGAAAAATTCTAAACAATCTAAGACTAATACCGAAGATGATGATGTTTCTGATTCTAAAAATAAATCTAGGAAAAACACTAAAAAATCTAAATCTGAATCTGATGTAGAAGATGAAAAAATATCTAATGATATTAAATCTAAAACTAAGAAGACGTCAAAGAAATCTAAAGTTGAATCTGAAGATGATGAAGAAGTTGAAAAAACTAAACCTAAATCTAAGAGAACAACTAAGAAATCTAAAGTTGAATCTGAAGATGATGAAGAAGTTGAAAAAACTAAACCTAAATCTAAGAGAACAACTAAGAAATCTAAAGTTGAATCTGAAGATGATGAAGAAGTTGAAAAAACTAAACCTAAATCTAAGAGAACAACTAAGAAATCTAAAGTGGAATTTGAAGATGATGAAGATGATGATATTAAATCAAAAACTATTAGTAAAATTAAGTCTAAAAAAGTTATTAAAGAGAAAATTGTAAAACCTAAAAAGGTTGAAAAAGTTAAGAAACTTAAAAAGATTGATTTTTATGATAAAAATAGTATTACTATTTCTAATCCTGATTGTCATCAATTCTTACTTAATTTACTCAAATATTTTATTTCTGAAGAATCTTATATTAAAAGAATCTTCAAAAAGAAGTCTAATGATTCTAAATTGTTGTATAAATTCTATTATATTGATAGACCTGAAGACGAAGATCAAATTGAAGATGATAATAAATTTGATAAACTTTCATTTAATAATCAAATCGTATTTAAGTCTGTTTTAGACGAAATTAATGCATTTATTGTTATGAAATCTATTAAATGTATCGTTAATAATGATTATTCTTTCTTTAGTATCCCTATTAATATCAATAAGAACTTTAAAAAATATTTGAGTGACAAAAAATCATTGAATATTGATAAATTAAACACTTATGATCTTAATGAATGGGTTAAATTATTTTCATCCTATAAAGATGATGATAATAATTATGAATTGACTTCTCAAAACATGAGAATGTTTGATGAACCATTGGATAATAGCTTTAAATATACTATTACTAATTTCTACAACAAAAATAAAAAATAAATCTTTAATAATAAAGATTTTTTTATAATTTATTATTTTATTTAATCAATTCTTTCACTACATTTACTATATGCTCTTGTTCTATCATTGATAATGCAGGGTAACTAGGAATCATTATTATTTGCCTATTTAATATAGATGGTAAATTATTATTATTAGAATTTTTAAATACTTTTATATTTTTTAAATGATTATGTGAATTATATGGATAAAAAAAAGGTCTAATTTCTATATATTTTGTAAAAAATATATTAAAAATTTTATCAAAATCTAAATCAATGTTATTTATTCTTATTGCATATATCCAATTTGCTCTCTTATTATTTTCATCTATTTTTTGTATAGATATTTTATTATTGTTTATTAACTCTGAAAATAAATTATCATAAATATCAAATATATTCTGTTTTTTATTTAAAATATTATCTAAATCATTTAATTGATCATATAAAAATGCTGCTTCTATATTTGTCATTCTATAATTATATGCATGAACATCATGTATATATCTTATATTTGACATACCCTGTGTATAAACTTTATTTATATAATTATATATTTCATCATCATTCGTAAAAAATGCACCACCCTCTCCTGTTGTTATAATTTTATTACCATAAAATGATACGGATGAACATAATATATCCGGATTTGAACTTGTCATTATATTATTATATTTACCAAATATTCCTTCACAATTATCTTCTATTAATATTATATCTGGTCTTGTTTCTTTTATTTTTTTTACATTTACTATACCACCCATATTATGTAATATTAATATAGCTGAATTATTTTCTAATTCTTTTAAATATTCTTCATCATCTCTCATATTCCATGTTTTCTCATCTATATCTAATATTTCAATTTCTGACTCATTATATTCCATTAACGCACTATTATATGCTGCTACATAACAATTATTCGGTATATATATTTTTTTTATATTTGGATATTTATATTTTAATGATATAAATAAACAATGTGTTGCTACTGTTCCATTCGCCATTAATATTACATATTTTGATCCTATTATAGTTTGTAATTTCTTTGTTGCTAATGAAATATATTTACCATGATTACTTATCCAACCTGAATTTATCGCCTCTATTGCTGATTGTTTATAATTTATTATATCCGGTGTATATATTGGAATATTATAATTCATTTTTTTTATTATAATATAAATATTTATTATATATAATTATTATTTTACGTATTTTTTATGAATATTGTTGAAATTAATCATCATAATATTTATTTACTTCTTCAATTTCTTAATAATAAATTACCTAATTCTTTTAGATATTTTAATTCTAGAAACCCTTTAACATCTATTCATAATCATATTTTAACTATCCTTTATTTAGATAATGATAAACCTTTCGGTTATGCTCATATTGATTTTGATAATCATATATATTGGTTTGGTATATGTATTTTAGATAATTATCAAAGTAAAGGATATGGCAAAAAATTATTGGAATATATTTTAAATAATGATAAAATAAAAAATCTTAATTCTATTTATCTTACTGTTGATAAAAATAATGAAAAAGCTATAAATCTATATAAAAAATACGGTTTTATTATTGATGATATTTATCATAATAATAATCCTAATTCTATTTTTTTTCGTATGTATTTACAAAAATAATTCATTTATTCTATTATATGATTCATATTCAATTATCTATTGGAGAAGTTCTCGATAAATTATCTTCTATTAATACTCCTATTAATGATATTTTAAATAATAAATATTTAACTTCTTATATTGATGATGTATTTATTTTTTATTATCATATTTTATCTAATGTTAATTCTTCTTTAGATAAATTACATAAGAATTTAAAAAATGTCTCTAATTCTAATGTTTCCAATCTATTTGGAACTGAAATTTACTATTTATTAAATAGTAAAAATAATATTATTAATAAAATTAATTTTTATTTTTATAATCTTCTTAATCAAAATAATATTTTACAATCTTCTCCTAAAAATGATCAAATATATGATATACTAAAAATTAATTATGAATATAAATTTAAAAATGAACATAATGCTTATTGTTTAACTCATTTTGGTCTTGGTGATAATATAACTATGATTGGAGCTATGAGATATTTATCTACTATTTATAATAAAATTTATATTATTATTAAATTTCATAATTTAAAAAATATGGTTGAATTTTATAAAGATGATCCTTCTATTAAATTTCTTACTTTTACTAATGATGATGAATTAAAAGATATTATTAATTCAATTAATACAGATATAGATGATATTTTAATTTCTGGTGATCATAACCAACATTATAGTAAAACTAAAATTAATAATATGATTTTAAAAAATAGGCAATTTAATAATCATAAATTCAAAAAACATGAATGGTCTGATTTACATATATCTTTTTATAATTATATTAAATTATCTTTCAGTTATTATTATGACTATTTTTATATTAGAGAAACTCAAAATTCTATAGATTTATGGAATAGTATTAAACATTTTAATGTGATTTTAACTCATGAAATGTATTCAACTAGAGGTGGTAATCCACCTGATCAAGAAATAGATTTATCTAATTATATATACGATTATCTTCTCAATGATGATTATATTGTTATATCATGTAATATTAATTATTATAGAGATTTTGAAAATATTAATGAAAATAGTTCTCATGTTGATATATTAAAAAATAAAAAATTTCATCTTGCTAAACATTTTATATCTATTTTATTAATCAATTATATTACTACTATTAAAAATGCAGAAAAAATATTTATGGTTGATAGTTCTATCAGTTGTTTTTTATTTCCTTTAGTTGAAAAAGGAGAACTAAAAGCTAATGAAATTAAAGTAATTGAAAGGAGTAACTCTTTTACATATAATATGAAATAAATTTATTTTTATCTTTAATTTAGTTTATATTTTATTTTAAATATAAATATAAAATTTATATTTATTATGTCTATTACTCTTGAAGTAAGTGTTGCTGAAGCTTTAGATAAATTAACTATTTTAGAAATTAAAAAAAATAAAATAAGTAATCTTGAAAAAATTAAAGAAATTATGATCGAATATAATTATTTATATGATAAATTAAATTCTTATATTTATGATATTTATGATATTTCTAGATATTATTATGATACATTAAAATTTATTAATCTTGATATTTGGGAACTACAAGATATATTTCGCTTAAACCAATTTAATAATGATTTTAATAAAAATCAAATTTGTCAAAATATTATAGATTTGAATAATGCTAGATTTATGGTAAAAAATAAAATAAATATTATTACTAATTCTAATTTTAAAGAACAAAAAGGATATCATAAAAATACAGCTTATTTTTTAAGTCATAATGGTATTGGTGATTATATTACTATGAATGGAGCTATCCGTTTTCTATCTATATTTTACGATGAATTTTATGTTTTAGTTAAAAATATTCATAATAATGTTAATAATGTTAAATTATTTTTTCATGATGATCATAATATAAAAATTATACCTTTTGATGATGATAAAATTAAATTAATTACTAATATTATTAATTCTAATAAATTAGATTTTTTTGTTACTGGATGGCTTTATAAAGATATTGCTAAAACATTTATTCGTAACTCTTACCTATCTTCTTTAATATTAAATAATAATGAATATAATCATTATTATCCTTTTCATATTAATTTTTATAATGATGTTAATTTACCTTTTAATATTTATTATGATTTTTTCTTTTTAAAACAAACTGAAGATTCCATTCATTTATTTAATAATGTTAAAAATTTTAAAATTATTTTTACACAATCTAAGTCTTCTGATTATTCTGACATTAATTTACATCAATTTATTGATAAATATTTATTATTAGATGATTATATCGTTCTATCTATTAACCATAATTATTATGAAGAATCAAATAATAAATATAAATATGCAAAATTATTTATTAATCTACCTATTTTAAACTATATTACAACTATTATTCATTCTGATTCTATTTTTATTGTTAATAGTTGTATTTCTTGTATTGTTTTACCTCTTTTTAAAAAAAAATTATTCAAAAATATTAATAATATTAAAATTATTGATAGAGAAACAAATAATATATTACACCTTTTATAATATTTTTATCCAATCATCTTTTACTTTATTTATATCATATTCTTCATATAATTTTTTATTATTTTCTGTATATATATCTTCATAATCTTTTAATCTATTCTCTATTATTAATATTATAATCTTTTTTATTAAATCATTATCATCTCCATATGAAAATATATTATTTATATTTTTATTATCTATTATTTTTGAAACACTGCTGTTATTTCTATATAAAGTAGGAATATTCATATTGGCACATTCGATTACAGAATATTGTAATATATTTTCATCTAAAGATATATTTAAATTAATACAACATTCATTCATATTTTTATATACATCATTTATATCATCAAAACACATTTTTATAACATTATTACTAGTAAAATGATAATTCTCATTAAATTTACCAATTACATAAATAATTAAATTTGGAAATATTTTACTAAAATAATTATTTATCCAATCACCCAAATAATTTAATATATGTAATCTCGATAAAACTATTAATATTTTATTATTATTTTCTCTTAATTTATATATATTTTTATAATTTTCTTGAAAAGGTAATCCTATTCTAGCATATTTTATTTTATTTAAATTTAAAAATTTACTATAAGGTTCTAATAAAAATTTATGCATTATTAAATAATATTTATTTTCAATATTATTAATATTATTTTCTATAAAACTATAATTATTTCTATTATTTATTTTAAAATCACCCCATAAAACATAATATATTATTTTATTTGTATTTGATAACATTATATTTAAATTAATATTTATTACATGTAATGTAAATATTATATCAAAATTATTAACTAATATTTCATATATCAATTCATTTCTTTCTTGATTATTATTTGATGAATAAAAGTCATAATTATCTAATTTATCTATATATTCTTCTTTATTTAAAGTTCTTATATTTTTTACATCTTCATCAACTAAAGCATATTTTTCACAACTACATTTTAATGGTATATATGTTTCATGACCTAATTCTTTTAAAATATTACCAAAAAATTTACCTGCTGTATTATGATTTATTAATATTGCTATTCTCATTTATATATAGTTAGTTTAAATATATTTTATAATTTCAACTTAAAAATTATATTATTATATCTTATGAATATTGCTTTTATTACTGGTATTACTGGTCAAGATGGATCTTATTTAGCTGAATTTTTATTAGAAAAAAATTATCAAATTCATGCTATCATAAGAAGATCTTCATCATTTAATACAAAAAGAATTGATCATATTTTTAATCATCCTTTATTAAATTTACATTATGGAGATTTATCCGATAATATATGTATTGATAAAATATTTTATTTAATTGAATCAAAATATCATATTGATTCTATTAAACAATTTGAAATTTATAATCTTGCTGCTATGAGTCATGTTAAAGTTAGTTTTGATATACCTGAATATACTGGTAATATTGATGGATTAGGAACTTTAAGATTACTTGATAGATGTATTAATTCTCCTTTAAAAGATAAAATAAAATTCTATCAAGCTTCTACTTCCGAATTATACGGAAAAGTTAAAGAAATTCCTCAAAATGAAGAAACTCCTTTTTATCCTAGATCTCCTTATGCTGTATCTAAACTATATTCTTTCTGGATTACTAAAAATTATAGAGAAGCTTATAATTTTTTTGCATGTAATGGCATTTTATTTAATCATGAATCTCCTAGAAGAGGTGAAACTTTTGTTACTCGTAAAATTACTATTGGTTTAAATAAAATTTTAAAAGGAGAATCAGATAAAATTATTATGGGTAATATTGATAGTTTAAGAGATTGGGGATATGCTAAAGATTATGTAGAAGGAATGTGGTTAATGTTACAACATCATACTCCTGATGATTTTGTTCTTGCTACTGGTGAAACTCATTCTGTTAGAGAATTTATTGAAAAATCTTTTCTTTATAAAGGAATTCATATTAAATGGAAAGGAAATGGTATTAATGAAATTGGATACGATGAGATAACAAAAAGAGAATTAATTTTTATTGATCCTAAATATTTTAGACCTACTGAAGTTGATCTTTTATTAGGTGATCCATCTAAAGCTATTAATATTTTAGGATGGAAATCTAAAACATCCTTTGATGAATTAATTAAAATTATGATTGATTACGATTGCAATTAAATCTTTTTCAAATTTTTATTAATTAATATATTTTTATTAATTAATTTTTAATAAATATAATTATATTTTTTATTTATTTTCTTGAAAATACTTTTATTATAGTTTTATCACCATCATCAAATACTATTTTTCTACTAAATATAACTTTTAATTCTAATTCTTTACATAAATATTCTAATGAATTATCTACATTGACCTGCTTCAAATATATCATTCGCCCTATATTCCTTATATGTGTTTATATCATTCTTATATTTACATATATAACATTCTAATGTTTCAAGCTTAGGTTGATTTAAATTTTTCCATCTATTATTAATCTATCTTTACTCATTTTATAAATATTCTTTCTATTTTTATTTATAATTTTTATATTTATCTTTTTTATTTATATTTTTTTCAAATAATCATTTACATCTTCTAATATTTTATTTTGTTGGTTTTTAGATAATTTATTTATTATTGATAAATTTCTTGCTAAAAATGTTTTTTCTAATTTTTCTTTATTCTTTATTAAAAATCCATAATATAACATCTTCCATATATCACACCATTCACCCTTTTTATAATTACTCATTCCTATGATATAATTATAAGATGAAATATATGGTTTTGTCATCGTTAAACCTCCATCCGCAAATAATCCCATACTATAAACATTATTTATCATCACCCAATCATATGAATCACATGAAAATTCCATAAACCATTTATATACTTCATACGGTTTTATTTCACATAAATTCATGAAATTACTCATCATCATTAACCTCTCTATATGATGTAAATAACCTGAATTAAATGCATTATTTATTGTATTATCTATTGGTAATACTCCTATTGTTCCATCATACCATTTTTTTGATAATGTTTTCCTATTATTAAAATGATTTGAATTTACCATTTCATCATATGCATATATATATAAATATCTTGAATATTCTCTCCATCCTATTATCTGTCTTATAAAACCCTCTACATTATTTATACCAACACTCTTATTCTCTTTATAATATTCTTCTGTTTTTTTACATACTTCTAATGGATCTAATAATCCTATATTTAATACTGGTGATATTAATGAATGAAATAAAAAATTATTATTTTCATCTATTGCATCCTGATATGTTCCAAAATATTTTAATTTATTATTTAAAAAATAATTAAACCATCTTTCACTTGTTTTATGAGTTACTGGAAATATAAAATTTTCTATATTTCCTATATTATTTGGAAACTTTTTATTTATATATTTTTTTGCTTCTTCTATATATTCTAAATCTTCATCTGTTAATTTCTGTATTCCTGGAATTTCTATATCTTTTGGTAACTTTTTCCTATTATATTTATCTTTTGATTTTATTGTTGGAATTATATCATGTAATTTTTTTTGCCATTCATAAAAATTCATATGAAAAAACTTTCTACTTTTGTTTTCATTTTCTTTGTAATAAATATTTAAATCTTCTGTATTTGTAATAAAATTTGGAGTATTTAAAAAATGTATATTAGAATTTATTTTTGTTAATTTATCATTTAATAATCTATCTACTACATCAAAACAACCTATATTTTTATTTTTTTTTAATATTTTCTTATAATCATTTATTGTTATTGGATATTCTAAATATTTTATTGTTTTATCTTTATTTTTTAAATAATCACTATAATATTTCATAGTTGCTCTATGTAATACTAATTTTAATTTATTAAAATTTAATTTTTCTATTCTATCACCAAAAAATACATTTTCTTCTATTAAATAATATTTTTTTGATTCTGGTAATTTATTTATTTTAAATAATTGATGAGGAAATATTAAAAAATAATCAAACATTTATTTATATTATATTATCTTATTTTTATAATATTATTATAATCATTTTTTTATTATAAATTATATCCAAAGTAATATGAAATGGTGTAAAATATGATAATATATAGTAAAAAATAAAAATATATAAAATATTATAAGTGTAAATATATATTTTTTGTAAAATATATATTTTTGTAAAATATATAATTTAATGTGTTATAGGATTCAAAATGAATTTAGATAATTCTCTCATATTTTTTTGATAATGATGATAAAATATAGATTCCTTTATTTTATCATCTGATACATTCATAATCTAATATTATGTAACAATTCTTTTCCAATAAACTGATATTCGTCTGGTAAATAAAAAACATACCTTTTATATTCATCATACTTATGATGCAAATTTTCTAAGATTAAATTTCGTCCAACAGATTGCTTTGCATACATTTCTTTATATAATTATGTATATTAATAAATGTATAATTATTTTATTATTTAGGATCAATTTTTTTCACTAATTTATTCATTTGATTTCTTTGTATAAAATTATTTTCCATACTTTTCATATATTTTTATAACTATTACACTTTTGATTACGGATATCGTTTTTTTAACTTTTTATCAAAAAATTGTAAATATTTTCTTGATTTTTTTTGATTTCTAGAAAATATTCAAGATTCGTAGAACTATCTGAATAACTCCATTTTTTAAAAAATTCGATATCGTTATCTATTTTATTATTATTTATGGTTATATAGTTAATTAAATTACTAATAACTATATCTGGTAACTGATTTAAAAACATAATTTCTTTTGATTCAAATAATACCATTTTATTATTTATATCATTCCATTTTTTTATATATGTTATCGTTTTTTTTTCAAATATAAACTCTCTTAAACCATCTGGAGAACTAGAAAATATAAAATATTCACAAAATGTATTCATTAAATTTCTATTCTTCATTTATTTCTTTGCATATCAATATATTTTATTTATATATTTATTTCAATTTTTATATATAGCTTTACTTAGTATATATTTATTAATTCTTAATTTATGAAGCGTTATCGTTTTTTTATTTATAAAAATTTGAATAAATATTTAAAGATAATTAGATAATACTTTATATTAATAGATATAAAAATGATAATTAGTATTGAGAGTAATATTGCTGGTGGTAAATCAACTCAATTAAATTTATTAAAATATATTTCTAATTTTAATGTTATAGAAGAAGATGTAGAATTATGGGTTAAGGAAGGATGGTTAGAAAAATATTATTCAGATATTAGAAATAATAGTGTTGGTTTTCAATTAAGAGTTTTAAAATCACATTCTGATCGATTAAATAAAATAGATAATAATAAGATTAATATTATTGAAAGAAATCCTATAACATGTCTTAATATTTTTGGTAAATTTTTATTAAAAACTGATAAAATGGATCAATTAGAATATGATTTAATGATTCATTATTCTACTATGATTAACTTATGTGTTCCTGATTATATTATATATATTAGAACTTCTACTGATATTTGTTATGAGAGATTAAAGGGTAGAAATAGAAAATCAGAGGATTTAATTCCTTTAAGATATTTAGAAATGTTAGGATTATCACATGATGAAGAATATCTTGATAATATTAATAATATTAAAAGTAAAATTATTGTTATTGATGGTAATCAAGATGTTAATAGAGTTAATGATGAACTTTTATCTAAAATTAATGCTTTAATAGCAAAATAAGAATACATATTGCTAATAATAATATCAATATGAATATTATACTAAAAATTATAATATATGGTGTTAATTTTTCTAAAATGAAATATATAGTTGGATCGATTATATGATTTTGTATTAATTTTTGATTCTCATCTTTTTTTAATTCTATTACTATAAAATTTAATATTTGATTTGTTAATTTATCAATCATATATTTATTTTTTATTTATTTTTATTTTATATTTTAACTTATATATAAAAAAATATAATAAAGATAATTTTATTAATATTAATATATTAATTAAAATGGAAGATATAGAGTTATCTAATGTTTTTGATATTGATAAAATATTATTCAAAGATGCTAAGATTGTTATAAATAATAAAAAAATTCAATTTTACACTCCTGTTTTAAGAGTTCCTTTTGGATTAGAGGATTATTATGATAAAAAAATAATAAAATTAGAATTTAATAATTTGGATAATAAAATATCACAACATAGAGAATTTTATAATTTATTAACATTATTAGAAGAAAAGGTTAAATATAATCTTAAATTAGGTGATAATTCTTTTAAATCAAATTTTATAAAAAGAGAAAATTATAATCCAATGTTAGTTGTTAAAGTTTTTTCAAAAAATGATAGATTAGATTGTGAATATACACCTAAAGAGGAAAATTATTTAGAAACTTTATATGAAATGTCAAAAGGTGTTAATGTTAAATGTTTATTAGAAATAGGTAATACATGGAAAATGCAAAATTCTAAAACCAATAATATGCAAGGAGGATATATTTTATCTGTAAAAAAAATAAATGTAATATAATTATATATTAAATAAAATGAAATATCTAATCATATTAATTGTGGTTACAATTATTGTTTATTATTTACTTAAAACTTATATTAAGGAACATCTTACATTAATTGAAAATATGGAATTTAAAAAAAAAGAAACACCATCTTTAAATTTTACAGAAGAAATGGTTAATAATCAAAATACTGAGAATAATCTTTTAAATAAAAATAATATAGGTTTAAGTCAAGAAATGGATGATACAACAGATGATAATCAAAATAATAATAATATATTAACATTAGGAGATTTGAATAGTATTCCATTTCAACAAAAATTATGTAAAATTGCACCTAATTTACAACTAGCAATTCAACCTTTTGAAAATATGAATAAATTAGAAAATGAAGATAGTAATTTATGTTTATTGAAAAATGATCATTCAAATTCTAATTGTCTTTCTGATTATAATCATGATAAAAATGATTATAAATTACAAAGATATTTTCCTCGTGGAGTTTATATGACTCCTCCAAATATTGATAAAAAAAATATTAGAGATATAGATATAGCTAAACCATTATATTTAAATTATCCAATAGTTAAAGATCATACTAATATACTATAAATATTGCGTTTTTATATTTTACAAAATTTATAATATGATTTTATAAAATTAACCAATTTAATAATGGATAATATGTTATTTGAATATAAGAAAATTAATATTAATAATATTGAATATTCTAAACCTGAAAAAGATAAAAAAAATTATATTGCTAGAATTACAAATAATGGTAATTCATTCATTGTATTAACCAATCTTTTAAAATGTATTTCTGATATTACTATTTCTGATAATAAAGCATATATATCATTAGAATTAAGAAAAAGAAAAGATTATTCTTTATATCAATTTTTTAGTGAAATTGATGAAAAAAATATTAGCACTATATTCGAACAATCTTTTAATTGGTTTAAAAAAGAAATGCCTCTTGATGTTGTTGAAGATTATATGAAACCAACTATTCGATTTAAAAAAGACAAGGTTTTTATAAAAGTTAATATTCCATATAAAAAAGATAAAATTTTAATACCTGATTCTGAATATTTAAAAAAAGGTGCATGGATTTGTCCTCATTTAAGATTAAATGGTATCAGATTTTTAAATCAACAACATAGTGCTGAATGGGAATTAGTAGGTTTTTTAAAAGAAGAAGAATATCAAGATAATCACACTTTTTATGATGAAGATGATAATAATTTTGATCAAGAAAACTTTATTAATTATTTAGATGACAATATTTCTGAAAATAATAACAATAATATTTCTGAAAATAATAACAATAGTATTTCTGAAAATAATAACAATAGTATTTCTGAAAATAATAATATTTTAAAAGAAGAAAATGATAAAAATAATATTTTAGAAAATAATTTAAGTAATAATATAGAAAATAAAGATATTTTAGAAAATAATAATATTGAGTTAATAAATAATAATAATAATGAATCAAATATCATTAATGAAGAAGTTTTAATAGAAGATAGAAATGAAAAAGAATTAAATAATAAGAAAGAAAAAATAAAAAAGGATAAAAAAAGTAAAAAAGATAAAAATAAAAAGATGAAAATTAAGACAATGCATAAAACAATTATAATTAATTAGAATTTATAAAAAAATATGAATTAATTAATTTTATATAAATTAATTAAATCTTGTTAGTTAATTATAAAAAAAAAAATATTTTCGTATTATATATACATGAGAAATATTTTAACATTATTGGTAATCATAGTTTTGGTATTTGTTGTTTTATATGTTTTACAACGATATTCAAATCCTATTAAGAATGAAGGAGAAGTTTCAGTATCTAATGCTCCTATGAATTTAGATGGAGCTATGGCTGATCCTAGAGAAAAACCTGAACATATGGGAAGTAGAGGAGATCAAGAGGTTGGAACTCGTGCTGCTAATTATGAAGATAATGAATTAGTTGGAAGACCTGTTAGTCAAGATAGTGATGAAATGGCTACAACTGCTGAACTCCGTGCTGCTACTTGTTTCCCTAAAGATCAATTAACCCCTGCTGAACTTCTTCCTAAATCTGATGATACTGATCCTTTATCTTTTAGTAAATTATATCCTACTGGTAATAATACTCTTAAAGATAAAAACTTTTTACAAGCTGGTTGGTGTTATGGACTTAATACAGTTGGTCAAACACTTAGAAATGCTAATCTTCAATTACGTTCTGAACCACCTAATCCTCAAGTTGCTGTTAGTATTTGGAATCAGAGCACTATTGAACCAGATACTCAACGTCGTCCTCTTGAAATCGGTGGTTGTTCTTAAGTCTATAATTATATAAATATTAATTAGTTAAATAATATTATTTTTATTTATAATATTATTTTTTATAATAATAATATAATGAAAGTTAATAAAATAAAATAAAATATTATAAAAATATATAATATATAGATATAAATATATAATGACAGACCCATTACAGAGTGTATTTTCAAATTATCGTAATTGGACAAATTTATTAGGGAATTATAACACTACAATGGATATATATAATCGTGATCCTAAAGCATGTTATTGTTTTGTTCATACTCCATTTACTAATTATAATCTTATTGATCCTACCTATAATACTACTCCTCAAACCTTTACTACATGGCAAATTTTACAAGTTTTAAGAGGTATTCCTGGTGGTTATATTGCTAATTTAGCATTTATTCAAAAAAGTTTAGCTGCTTTAGAAGTTTATTGTCTTGTTTATGGTGGAGGTAAAGATCTTATTACTGAAATGTTATCTTCTACTCCTGTTATTTATCAAAATCAATATCAGTCTGATCAATCTTATTCTCAATATCAACAAAGTGGTATTCAAACTTGTAAATGTTTTACTTTCCAATTTAGTTTTATTAATACAACATTCCTATTAAATTTAATTCAAGGTGTTCTTGCTAGTGTTCCTAATTCTCAAAATGGAACTTTTAATTATACTCAAACTCAAGTAATTACATTAAATCGTTTATATCGCACTAGTTAAATTTTATTTTATTTTAGTATATAAAAATATCTTTAATTATATTATTTAATTAAATATATATTTATTAAAATGGAAAAATTTGGTAGATTAACTTGGAAAATTCTTCATTAAAA
>Ga0194117_10001370_pt1 | contig 28627 bp, 33 predicted proteins | sample TA2MahsurfametaG_FD_160579 | JGI IMG/M metagenome (GOLD analysis project Ga0194117, IMG submission 160579) | Freshwater microbial communities from Lake Tanganyika, Tanzania - TA2015009 Mahale N1 surface | ecosystem: Environmental > Aquatic > Freshwater > Lake | place: Tanzania: Lake Tanganyika... | reverse complement strand
GCCCTGATCCGGGCAGATATTGCGCACGCTCGGGGTGTTGCGCCACTGAGAAATGGCACCGCCATTGAATTTAGCGTGCCCTCTTCTGAGTTACGTCTTGTTGCAGCCTAGATATTTACAATCTAGCAAGCGCTTTAACTTTTGCTGTCCTGTTTCCGGACAGTTCGTGGGCAGGGGGTGGTGACAAACACCCCCTATAGGGTATAGATTTCCAGCGTTGTGGGCCCAGGCATTTACCCATATTCAGGAGGAAACAGGCTGTGACAACCAGACTGCAGCATTGTCTTTGCCTTATTGTTTTCCTCCCCGTGCTTATTGCCACTGAATTCGCGTATGCCAATCCAGCTGTTATTCCGGAATCCGTAGCTCTCGCCAAGGCTGTGGAAATCGCAGATGTTCACATGCACGTCCTTGATAAATCAGCTGATTGGCATAAAACACGTATGGACCGCAACAACGTCAAATGGGGCGGCGGTGTGGGGCCCGCGGTAGCAGGCGGTGGAGGCGGGTGGCCGAAGCCCGCTGAGATGACCAAGGTACTTGGGACTCGTTACTTCTTCGCGCTTGGGCAAGATGAATTTTCTCGGGTTTTCTTTAGTGGTGGCCCAGCTGGACTTGCTGACCCCTCGAGCATCGCCTTTGTTGAGATGTTTGCTGTTGCTGACCAAATGCTCAGCAAAAGAGAGGCATACGGATTTGGTGAACTTCACATCGATAACTCGAAGTCGTTTTCATCGCACCGATTTGCAAGAACAATTCAATTTGATAACCCTGTTGTTCGAAAGATGTTTGAACTGGCAGACAAACATCAAGCGGTTCTTCAATTCCATATGCAGGCGGATAATCCAACAAATCTTGAAGCTTTAAAGAGGTACCTACGCGAATTTCCGAAAGCCAAAGTGGTTCTCTCGCACTCATTGCCATTCGTGTCACTATCGCTACTAAAAGACCTTCTAAGCGGCTATCAAAACGTATTCGTAGAGCTCTCTAATAGAGGGTCTACTCTCGGGACGAGAGAGTTAGGACAAGCGTATAACCGTAGTGGTCCGAAAGCGGGTTGGCTCAACACGATTGAAGAGTTTCCTAACAGATTTATGCTTGGAAGCGATGCATATGGTGCCAACGAAAATCGATATGACGATGTCATCTCAGAGATTCGGGAGGGGCTGTTGCCATACTTAAAGCCCGAGACGCTAAAAAAGGTCGCCCATCAAAATGCTGTTGCGGTGTTTGGTTTGCGTTAGCAAGACAGGCTAATTCGGGGAGATTTCTTGTGGTCACCAAGACCTTCAACACTGGAGAGATCGCACAGGCCCTTTATGAGCCATCAAGCCGCTATCTCGAACTGCATTGGCGTAACAAGACGATCCGAGCCTTCAGACCCGTCCCAGAGGAGACATTCCGAAGGCTCTGCAATGCCCCTAATCCCGCAACCTACTTTGAGGATCGAATCGCGGAGGAATACCCAAGCGTGCAACCCCCAACGCAACCGGATACCGAGTCAGCGACACGCAAACTGAACGACCTATTTGGTGGCTAGTCCGAGCCCGCAACAAATGACGCTTGCTCGTGCTCTGGTCTAATCAGTCCTCTATGGCCAACCTCACTGAGCTGCCCAGGGACCTGCCCCAACCGCTTGATGATGGTGCTGCCAATCATCTCGTGGGGATGAAACTGCCCCAACTCACTCTGCAGGCCACGACAGGCGTAGGAATCAATGTTGGAGCGATCCCAGGTCTGCTCGTTGTGTATTGCTACCCCATGACCGGGCAGCCCAATGTGGCCCTGCCCGAGGGCTGGGACCAGATTCCAGGGGCAAGGGGCTGTACGCCGCAGAGTTGCTCCTTTCGAGATCACTATCAGGAAATTCAAGACCTTGGTGCGGCTGTGATGGGCTTGAGCGTTCAGAGCACCGAGTATCAGACGGAGATGGCCCAGCGGCTGCATCTGCCCTTCCCGGTTCTGAGTGACATAGATTATTCGTTTCAGCAGGCACTGCGGCTGCCCACTTTTCAGGCCGCCGGTATGACCCTACTGAAGAGGCTGACCCTGATCGCCAAGGACGGACGAATCGTCGCTGTCCATTACCCCGTGTTTCCGAGTGATAGCGATCCTCAGTGGGTGGTCGCATATGTCAGGTCAGGCAATAGGACTGAATGGCGGCCTCAAATGTCTGCCGATGGGCCTGGACCGTGAGCTCGATGGGGTCGGAGTAGCCACCGGCCATGGCCACGGCAATTGGAATTGCACGTGCCCTTGCAAATGCAAAGACTGCGCGGTCGCGCTCAAGCAGTCCTGCAAGGCTGATGCTCAGGCGTCCAAGCTTGTCACTTTCCAGTGGGTCTACGCCCGCCAAGTAAATCAGCAGGTCTGGTCGGGGAAGGCCATCCAGCCGCTCGAGCAGATAGTGAACGGCACCCAAATAGTCGGCATCGGTGGTGCCATCGACCAGTGCGATGTCGATGTCTGATGCGCACTTTTGAAAAGGAAAGTTTGAGGCCCCGTGGATGGAACAGGTCGTGGTGTTCGGATGGCCAGCCAGGATGGTCGCAGTGCCATCGCCCTGGTGGACGTCGAGATCAATGATGGTCACGCGCAGGCCAGCATGGTTCTTCTGCATCCAGTGGCAGGCCACCGCAGCATCGTTAAAGCAGCAATAGCCAGAGCCAAAGTTCCGATGCGCATGATGCGTTCCGCCGGCCAGGTTAAAAGCCACCCCGGGCGCCGACCCGTAGGCCTGCTCGCATGCTGCAAGGGTGGCGCCCACTGAGCGCCGTGAGCGTTCCACCATAGCTTCGGACCAGGGAAATCCAATTCGTCTCATCGCCTGCTCATCGAGCTGACCTGCGCAGAGCTGGCGCACATAGTCGGCGTCGTGGCAGAGCATGAGCTGCTCGTCTGTGGCGGCCGGTGGCAGGCAGACCTCGATCTGCTCCAGCGCATTCAAAGCCTCGCGCAGCCATCGATACTTCACCATGGGGAAACGGTGCCCTTGCGGCAGTGGCAGCTCGAATTGGTCCGTACTGAAGGCCTTGATGAGGGGTGTGGGGCTGGCCATGGTCAATTTCAGCTGGCCAGCTGTGGTCTTTGTGGCAAATGCAGTGGCACCATCATTGGCAATTATGAGCACAGCCGAACTCGACTCCGCCCCAGGAAAACTCAGTGTTTACTTTGACGGCGGCTGCCCCGTGTGCCGGGCCGAAATCTCGTCTTATCAAGGCAGCCCGGGTGGCGATAGCATCTGTTGGCTCGATGTCACCAAGGTGAGCGCAGATGAACTCGGGCCTGGCCTGGTGCCGGAGGCCGCCATTGCTCGGTTTCATGTTCGGCGGCCCGATGGTGAACTGGTGAGCGGGGCTGCGGCCTTTGTCGAGGTCTGGGGTCACCTTGATAATTGGCGATGGCTTGCTGCGCTAGCACGCATACCCGGCATGCTCTATGTGATGGAGAAAAGCTATCTACTCTTCTTGCGGGTCCGCCCATTATGGCGCCGCTAAAGGTTCTCCCTGTGCCTTGACTCAAAATCTTCAGTCCTTCACCAAAAAGTTTAAAGTGGTATGGCCATGAGATCTAGCGTAGAACTTAAAGACTTCGTTTTGAACGCTGAGATCGGGACGTATGCACCTGGCCAAGTGGTTCCTAGGTACCACACGCTTGATTTGACTCTCTGGATTAACCCAAAGGTGGTTTTCATCCCTGTGGATGGTATGCAGCATGTATTTGACTACGACCCCTTGATGGCCGAGATACAGGATCTTGCTGCAGATGGCCATTACGATACCCAAGAGCGTCTGATCACTCGAATCGTTCAGGCTTGTGCTGTCTACCCCGTCATTGAGGCTATCGACTTAAGCTTGAGAAAATTTCCGGTGAGCGTCGATAGTGGTTCTCTAGGCGTGCGACTGTCTATAAGTGACGCTGAACTACGGGAACTTAGGAATCGCGCCTGAAAAATCTATCGTCTGCTCGATTTTTTGCAATACGTACTTCTCATCTCCAGTGCTAAAGCCTTTGATAGTGAGGTTGAAACACAAAATCTAGGGATAAACCCAACACAACTTCCAAGCCATTGATCGACCCACTTAAATTGCGCGCGTCGGTGACTGGCTGCCACTCCTCTTTCGAAACGGTCGCTAAAGTCGGATGTCTAGCGGCGGCTTTGCGGTCAAGCGCCCCCCGAAGAATCCGCTGCCAGGCGAGATCAAGCATCGCGGCAAGGTCCTCTAGCCATGGCGGTTGATCATGACTCATTTGTAAGACGGCCGTCGCTCTGAGAAGGCCCGGACTCGTTTGCGCCACCTTAGGTAGCTACCTCGTCGAAGCTTTGTTCTCATAAGAGCTTTTACTTCATCAGACGATAGCCCGAGGGCAGCCTCTATCTGGTCGAACCTGACGTGATCAGAAAGAGCCATCTCTACGATCTCGTGCCAATCTTGCTCTGGGTGTCTAGGGCGACTAGCCGCGGTCAATTTTCAGTGACACTTCAAAGATTAAAAATCTACGAACAAAGTGATCCGATTAAAAAACTTGCTCAGTAGCCAACCGGCAGGATCGGTAAGCGGTCTTCAAAGCCCTATACAAACTTCAGATGCGGCGACTTACTGCTACTGCCGCCCGAGAGCCTTGAGTAACCAGACTGCACCATACACTTAATAAAACCGTTCTTTTATGGGCGCCGAACGCGACATTCGCATCGTCGCGGTGGGCTATCTCGTCTGCTTGGCATTTACGCAATACTTGCTGCAAAGCCCCCAATTCAGGGAAAGACTCAAGTGCTCTGACTTGCTCCTCGTAGTGCTGGTCAACAAACGTCTCGACTGTTTCTATGGTGGCATAGACAGCACGAGGTCCGAAAATACTTGGTATAGCGCCGGTGACAAAACCAGCTAGTCGCCACAATGGAAGAAGCTTACTGCGTCGTTCGCGAGGCAGCCACGACTCGATAATCTCCAGGTGTCTCTGCTCGGTTGAGAGATGATGTTTTGCAAACGAAACTAAGGCTGGATCCTTAGCAACAAACAAAATTCCCTCATAGATCTGCACGGCGCCAACTTCCCCCGCATGATCAGTTCGCAAATCCGCCAATACCTCTTTAGGCAAGCCACCACCACTAGAATGGCGGATGGCAGCCCAATCGACGACTCTGTTTTGTACTTTACCCGGATTAGCCCCAAACCCCAGAAACGAAGCGAAAGATCTCCAAAAAATCACGCCTTCTTAGCCCAAGCCGTACACCAACCAGGACCAGCAACCTGCTTACCAGCGAAAATTCCACATCCACCCCAGGCGTCTCCCGCCTTGCCCTGGTAGAGCGAGCAGTTTGAGCAAACCTGACCATCGGCAAACTTGGGGAACTTCTTCCGGTCTACTCGTTTGGCGTCGTGTACATAGCCGAGGGCAACCGCTTGAGGGTCTTTCTCTTCGAGTCTCTGTTGGGCCCGAACTGGTGCGATGGCTGCTACGCTCGAGGCAGCGGCCGCAAACAAAACTACTCGCCGTTTCTTATCCATTTGCCACTCCTCTTGAAAAAAAGTTTTTCTTTTTGGATCATACTCCGTTAATTCCCTTGTAAGTACCTAGATTTGCTGCGAAATGCACAATAACCTCTCGAAGAACCCGACTAATCCTGTCTTTGCGATGAGATTGCAAGACTTGCACCCACGCGTACTCCTCTGTCTTAATCATGCACTTGTGTGTCGCAGATAAGGACAAACCCATAGCAACTTTTCTGAGCAAAAAAGCGGGTGGGATGACCTCCCTTAGCCCGTCTCGCATTCTTAAGGATGATCTTGGAAACAAAAGACTTCGGAAGGTTTGAGACATCGTTTTCATTTCACATGATTCGGGATTTTTTCCTGCTTCTCCTGGTAGTCGCAGCGGCAGAAGTAGCGATTCGTTATGTGTCTCTTCAATACAGTTTCAAGACTACAGAGCAAACACGAGTTGAGCGAGCAGCCCAACAATTGGCGGAAGATATCCGAGCGATTATGCTGAACTCCGGCGGTCCGGTTGCGGCCCAAACGGTTTTTCCAATATTGGACCGCAACTTCTCTGATCTAGGTTTGGCTATTGCAATTCTGCCCTCTGAGGCAACCATCGAGTCAATCCAGCAGACCTTTAAGTTTAAGCCGCAGGGATTACAGCCCAAGTGGTCTGTTGGTGAGTTTAACGAAGCTTCACTTAGCATACGAGCAGAGCAGGCCTGCCTGGGCTGTCACGTTAAGGCAAAGGTCGGGGAGTCGCTCGGTACGGTAACCGTACGTAGCTATCTTGAGCCAAAGCAGGATATCTGGTGGAAAGAACTCTCTGTCATGGCATCTACCCTGAGCTTCAAGATAATCCTGCACACCATAGTTCTCTTCCTGCTACTAAGAGTTCGCATGGAGCCGTTGGTTACGTTACGGGCGACAGCTTCAGCTCTAGCCAAGGGTGTGATGAACTTGTCGCATCGGGCGAAGGTGAATTCCGCAGACGAGTTTGGCGAGCTTGCTTCCGACCTTAATCACTTCCTTGATCGTGTGAAGCTAATGGTGCACGACCTCGACAGAATTTTAAGCGAGGTTGTAAGTGTGGGGGAACGGCTCAGTACAGTGAATCGCGTTTTAGATAATGAAATAGATAGCCTCCGTGAGGCCACCGAGATCAGCAATGCTCGGGACCGAGAACATAGTGTGGGCAACCGTGTTGCTTTGGCCCAGGAGGTTGGAGCGTTTGGGGTCATGATCTCAATTCTTGATGAACTCGTTTCTAAAAAGGTCACTGTAGACCAAGATGCTCGTGAGCTTAAGGAAAAAATTGAAAGGCTCAGGCAGAGCTTTGTCATCATTTCTCAAGTCGTTGGGCGAGGGCAAGCAGATCCTGTTTCGACTCAAGTAGGTTCAAGTCAGCATCTTGTTCTCTCCCAGTCGCTGCGGGAGATGGCATTGCTCGAAGGGTCTATGCAGAAAGTAGCAGAATCCGGACGAATGCTACTTAAGCGTATTGAAACAAGTAGTCCACAATCTCAGAGGAAGGAAAGCTAATTTTGGCTCTATCGACTGCGCCCGCGGCCGCTGGCCTCGTTCGGCTCCTAACTTCTTTGGCTGTCACTTTTTGTGTTTCGGTCTGGTTGTCCTCAGGCTTGTCTGCGGCTCCTCTCAATCTCCCATCTGTGTGGTCTAGCAAATCCAAGGTATGGATTACTTATGAGGACCTTGTGAGTAATCTGCGGCGCGCGGATTTAGTCTTTCTAGGAGAGTTGCACGATAACCCTTACCATCATAAGTATCGCGCTAGGCTTTTAGGGGACCTTAACAGAACAAACCTACATGTCGTTTTCGAACAACTACCCTCGCAATCGCCTTTTCTAATACCTGGAGAAGGAGTCAGTCTTCTTGAGGTTCTGAAGTTGAAAGGCTTCAATGGTGAGGCTTGGCAATGGCCACTTCACGAGCCTCTTTTCTCGGCGGTCCAGCGCTATGGGTTAGCCGTCACAGGCGGGAATCTCATCCCTGGTCAGGGGCGTAGGTTTTTCTCCGATGGGCTAAATGCTGTACCCGGAGAAATCAAAGCAATTTTGGAGAAGGCCCCGCTCTCCGCTACTGCGTTAGCAGAACTTGATGCGGCACTTATCGAAGGTCACTGTGGTCACCTGCCAAAGGGATTGCTCCCCGCCATGCGATTAGTGCAACAGTCGACAGATATTTCGATGGCTCTTAGTGCTGTTGCTTCGCTTCCGGCAATAGTTATCGCAGGAAATGGTCATGTCCAGAAGAACTTCGGTATGCCGCACTATGCCGGCTATCTGCGCCCCACTAGCAAGGTAGTTAGTGTTGGCTTTTTAGAGTCCTCAGTTTTAGATGCTAGGAACACTTCGGTACGGGCGGCTATACCGACAGCACTTGAACCCCCAGCGCTACGCGATCAGCAGCTCTTTGACTTCATTTGGTTTACGGCGCTGATCGATCGTGAGGACCCTTGCAAGGCGATCATTAATTTCAATCGACGGTAAGCGGGTCGCTACGCCGGTCAGAGCTTCTTTTGGCGCTGCGCAAGCAGCCCCTGCCCGCGACCAGGACCTCACAAAATGTGGGTCTGAGAAACCTGTGGGTATTAAATGCTCGGTTGTTGCGATTGCTCAGTTCCAAGATGACGTGGCTGAACTCGCCGAATTCGGCATCACATCGTTTAATATGTACTTAGAGGCGGGCTCTGGTCTTGCCCGGCACGCCTTGCAGGTTCTGGGTGCACAGCCCGCAACTGCCTAGGCATTGGTCTAGTTCTCGGAGCCTGGTCCATCATGCCTGTTGCATGTGGGGCTTCGGGGAATCTGCAGAAATAGGCCAATATGACCGCATCATCTCACGCTACGCCAGATGCTCTTTTTAACTACTGCGCTGTCTGTCGCAAGTGTTGCCATGTTGAAGAGGGTAAGCCCGCATGGCTCGAATGCTCGCCTCCGTGGGCTAACGCAAAATGCCATTTGGGTTGACAAGATTTTCCCCAATGGCACCGAGCTTTGACATACTCAACATTCCACGAGCTAGTTGCCCACCAAAAACCAGTTTTGAGAGGAGATTTCTATGAAATCCGAAGTGGCGAAAAATTATTGGAAAGTATTGCCAGATTTTGGCTGGAGCCACATCCTTCTTCGAGTGCCCCTGGCCGTGGTGTTCATTCAGCAAGGACTCAGCAAGCTTCCATTCGACCCAGCAGGTGGCTCGGGCTTCGGCGTGGGTGCACTTACCTGGTGGTTTGTCGTCTACGGCGAGATTCTAGCGGGTGTTGGGCTCCTTGCAGGTGGCGTCGCAGCGTTGTACAGGATTCGTGACTTACCGTTTGTCGCGGAGATCGGCGATTTACTGACGCGTTTCAGCGGCATTGTCATGTGCTGCATTGCCACTGGGGTGATTTGGGTGGTCATGAAGCCGGACAGCCTAATGGCGGTTCTTAGTGATTCGTTCCATTTGTTTCTTTGGGTTGGCGGTTTGTATTTCGCCCTCAGAGGAAACTGGGCTGTGGCTGCAACCAAGAAAAAGGAGCTAACTGAGGACTAGTGCTCCTCGCCGTGGTGCACACTTATGAGGAACGGAAGCGAGATGGAAGACGAGCGTTGCTGTGGGAGTGGGACTTGCATCATTAACGCGGAAGGCCGTTGCTGGTGTGGCCAGCAGTGGGACGGTACGAGCATGAAGTTTCCGAAGATCAAGGAAGAGAATACGGCTGAGGCATCGACCACAGAGGGCCCCAGCGCGCTGCCCTGATCAGGCCACATCTAAAGGTCGCTCAAATCCGACGGGCGACCACAACAGCGGCTGCAGACCCTGCACCCACAAGAAAGCACCACAGGCGCTCCTCCTCTGCACATGACTGATCGTAGGTCATGGGGTTGGCTCGCTCGAGGAATTCTAGCGCCAGGCGGACCCCATACTTCTCAGCGTATTTGTTAGATTTGTATCCACGCTTGTGGTCTTCTAGCCGCTGCTCTGGCGTCTTCCCGGTCTGCCCCACATATAAACACGGCCATCCCGGCACACAATTGGGATTGGCGTCCCTGAACTTCTTCTCCTTGGCGAGTACCTCTGAGTTCAGGAGGACTACATAGACGCTGTGATGGGGTTCTCTGGCTGGCACATCTACAAGTATCGCTTGGATCAAGCATTTACCAGGGCCTACTTGTTTGCTGTCCTGTTTCCGGACAGCGCGTGGGCAGGGTCTGGTGGTGGTCGGGGAGATTTGCTAAGACCCGGAAGATATAGGCAAGAGTCTTACCCTAGTAGACCCCGACTGAACGATCAAAAGAGCTCCGCTTCTCAATTCACTCTCCATTCTCACGATGACACGTAGCGTCTCGGAGGCAATAGAGCTTGGGCTTAAGTTTGCTGACCGAAGCTGCACGACACTAGGGCTCTTGCCCTCGGTAGACGCCAAGATGGCACCAAAATCGAGATCATGTGTGAGCAAAATATAACCATGCTGCCTTGCGAACACCAAGACTTCTGAATCAAGGGCGTCCGCTCGGCCAACCGAACTCCAATGCTAAGCAGAGAATCCCGATGCTTCGAACGAGGACACCCAACTGGGCGACAAGTTCATGTCGATCAAGAACTTCAAGACTGCGCTAGATCGATCTCACGTTCTTCTGTCCGCCAAGCCGCGTATCTCAGGGCCTGACTCAAATCTTCTGCCTCTAAGTAAGGGTAGTCGGCAAGTATCTCAGCGTTTGTACGACCCGCGCCAATCTGGCCAAGGATCATGCTTACGGTCACACGTAAGCCTCTGATACACGCCCGGCCGCCCATCTTGCCTGGCTCGTGGGTGATGCGATCAAAATTAGTCATTGCTTTGACCCAGTCAAAAAGGAGCACATTGAATTTCCAAGTTTGTATTAAAGCGTCTACGCTCCTTTTGAGCAAGAGGATCGGAGCGCAGAATGGAGCCGATCTCGTATGTCCCAGAGCAGGGTCTGCTCTTTTGCCGTCCTGTTTCCGGACACTTCACGAGCAGGGTCTGCTCTTGAGCAGACCCTGGTTCTGAGCAGAACCCGTGCCCGTGAGTTAATTACTTTTTAACTACAGTAGTTCAGAATCCCTGTAAGCCATTGATTTTCATTGAGAATAAAAACTGGCTGGCGTCTTCACACGGCAGGGGTCACAGGTTCGAACTCTGTGCCGTCCACCACTCCAAACCCTGCACTTTCAGTGACCTACAGCACTGACCTCACCCTCTGTCTGAGCCAAAAGTAGTTAACTTCTTTGCTAACTACTTCTGTGTGGTTCTACTGTTTGGTTTCCAAGCAGGGCCTGATGCTGGGGTCGGGCAGTGCGAGTCTCTCTCGCTTAGGGTGCCGGCTGTTTGACCCTACAAACGCTCTCGTACTGATCAATAACTCGTTGCAAATCCGCACCACTCAGCCGACCCGCCATTTGGCAGTCACCCACCTGGCCGTAGACCTTTTCTCTATCTCGATCATAAGTTTGCATGTGCCCGACAACCAACACTCAAGTGTCTTTCTCCTGAAAACGTCTCGATAAATAGCTGAACAGCCTCAAGCAGGTTCGCAGAGGCCTCCTCCACGCTCTCCCCTTGGGTAGTCGTCCCTGTCTCCGGATTAAGAGCAATAAAGCCACCCTCCTCTGCTTCTGTAATGACTGCCGTGAGTATCATTTGTAAGACTCCTTGAGTATGAGCGTGTGAAACGGCTCACGTTATCGCACTATTTAAGCGCCTCAGGGTCGTTTGAGCAATAAGATTGGCTTGCGAGCCGAGCGGATGGAGTGTTGTTCCAGTGCAGGGTCTGCTCTTTTGCTGTCCTGTTTCCGGACAGTTCTTAGGCAGTCGCAATCCGCACTGTCTTATGCCAATGGGCAAACAGACCATAACGCCATGTTATGGAGTCACTTGAAAAAAACATGCGGTGGCTCGACACTGAGACACCGGTCTACCACCTACACTTCTGTTATGACCACAAGCCGAGTATTTCACCGTCACCTCCGTAGCGCGCCGATCACCGCTGTTAGCGGACAAGGCATCTACATAAACGACAGCCAGGGCCGTTCATACATTGATGCCTGCGGAGGTGCGGCTGTCTCGTGCCTCGGTCATGGTCACCCCGACGTGATCGCTGCCATGCATTCCCAGATTGACCACTTGGCCTACGCGCACACCAGCTTTTTCACGACCGAGGTTGCTGAAACCCTTGCTGATGAGCTCATTCGAACCGCGCCTGCCGGCATGTCTCACGTGTACTTTGTTAGCGGTGGCTCTGAGGCAATGGAGGCTGCGCTCAAGATGGCCCGTCAGTACTTTGTTGAGACCGATCAACCTCAAAGAAAATACTTCATCGCAAGGCGCCAAAGCTACCATGGCAATACGTTAGGCGCCCTGGCGGTTGGTGGTAATGCATGGAGACGACAGCCCTTTGCACCTATCCTGATCGATGCCAAACATGTCTCCGCCTGCTACCCCTACCGTGAACAAGGCCCCTCGGAAACCCCGGAGGCTTACGGCTTGCGTCTTGCTCAAGAACTCGATGACACCATCACGGCTATTGGCCCGGAGTCGGTAATCGCCTTCGTTGCAGAGACAGTAGGAGGAGCGACCGGCGGAGTGCTGGTTCCTGTTCCCGGCTATCTACGCGCCATTAAAGCCGTTTGCGAAAAACATGGCGTCTTACTAATCCTAGATGAAGTCATGTGCGGTATGGGGCGCACCGGCACACTGCATGCCTGTGAACAGGATGACGTGATCCCCGACATTATGGCAATAGCCAAAGGTTTAGGAGGAGGTTATCAAGCAATTGGCGCCGTCATGGTGCAGCACAGCATTGTCGAGTGCATGCGCACTGGGAGTGGCTTTTTTCAGCACGGCCATACTTATTTGGGTCACCCAGTCGCGTGTGCCGCGGCTTTGGCCGTTCAACGCGTGATTTCACGCGATCAGCTTCTGCGTCACGTTCAAACCCACGCGCACATATTTGAACGCTTGCTACGTAGCGCATTTGAAGATCACCCTCATGTCGGAGACATTCGTGGACGCGGTTTCTTTTGGGCAGTTGAATTAGTGGAGGACCGCGTAAGTAAGCAATGGTTTAACCCGTCACTTAAGCTTCACGCCCAAATTAAGGCAGCAGCCTTGAGCGCTGGACTGATGGTCTATCCCATGGGTGGAACCGTCGATGGTCAGCATGGAGACCACATCCTTCTTGCACCGCCCTTTATTGCTAGTGCCCAAGATCTTGAGACGATCGTTCAGAGACTCCAGGACGCAATCAATCAAGTGCTAAGGATTGATAATTAAGACTACGCTATTTACATGAAATACAGCGTAAACCACTACATTTTAAAACGGGTTGCCCGGGGTAGCATCCATGCTGTCCTAGGCTCGGTTCGAATGCATGCCGGACATTTTTTACCTTTAAATTTTAAGGAGACCATAAGATGAAAACGCTATCCGTTAATTTAGGCGCCGCCACCTTGGCGAGCTTAACTATAGCGCTGGGCACTCCAGCGGCCCACGCTCAACAGCAAACCTTTATCACAATCGGAACCGGTGGTGTCACAGGGGTCTATTACCCCGCTGGTGGTGCCATTTGCCGACTAATGAACAAAGATAGAAAAGACCACGGTATTCGTTGTTCTGTCGAGTCTACCGGTGGTTCGGTGTACAACGTCAATGCGGTGCGCTCGGGTGAGATTGAGTTTGGTGTTACACAGTCGGATTGGCAGTTTCATGGCATAAAGGGCACGAAGACGTTCGAGAAGCAGGGACCAATGCCCGAATTGCGGTCGGTCTTCTCACTGCATCCAGAACCATTCACGATCCTGGCGCGCAAAGAGGCCAACATAAAATCTTTTGATGATTTGAAGGGCAAGCGCTTTAATGTGGGAAACCCCGGCTCCGGAACGGCGGCATCGATGGACGAGCTGCTCACCGCTATGGGACGTAATCGCTCATTTTTTGGGCTCGCCGGTGAACTCAAGCCGGATGAACACGGCGCTGCGCTCTGCGACAACAAGATCGATGGTTTCTTCTACGGCGTTGGCCACCCGAGTGCAAACATTCAAGACCCCACTACCAGCTGCGGTGCGAAGCTTGTACCAATCACTGGCAAGGCTGTGGATATGCTCGTCAAAGGGAACCCTTACTACGCTTATGCCGAAATCCCTGGTGGGCTTTACTCCAATAATCCAGACGCAGTAAAGACTTACGGTGTGAAGGCTACCTTGGTCACCAGTGCCAAGGTCTCTGACAAGGTTGTGTACACCCTAGTGAAATCGGTCTTCGACAATTTCGAGGAGTTTAAGAAGCTTCACCCCGCTCTTGCCAATCTCAAGCCCGAGGACATGATCAAGGCGGGCAACTCCGCACCTTTGCATCCTGGCGCTGAGAAGTATTTCCGTGAGAAAGGTCTCCTGAAATAATCAAGACCGATCGAGAAATACAGGCTCATGAGGTCGACCTCGGCGGCAGAAAGCCCGAGGGGTTTTCTGCCGCCGTTTTGTTATGGGGTTGCTTGGCCTGGGCCCTCTTCCATCTCTGGGCCTCTTCACCGCTTCCATTCTTTGTTGGGTGGGGTATCTTCAATGACAGTGAAGTTCGATTTATCCACCTCTCGTTCGCCAGCTTCCTAGCTTTTCTGACTTTTCCCGCTGTTAAATCGTCGTCGCGCTTCGACATCCCATGGTTCGATTGGGCTTTGGCTATTGTATCGGCCTGCACCATTGCCTACCTATTCATCTGGTACGAGGCGCTGTCTTCGCGGCCGGGTAATCCCATTGCTGCTGATATTGCGGTGGCGACGATTGGTGTTCTTTTACTTCTTGAGGCCACCAGACGAAGTCTCGGGCTTCCAATGGTTATCTTGGCCTGCTTTTTTCTTGCCTATGTTTTTCTCGGCCCACAGATGCCCGCTATGCTCGCCCACAAAGGAGCGAGCCTAGCAAAGGCGGCAAACCATTTTTGGCTCACTACCGAGGGAGTCTTCGGCGTTGCCCTTGGGGTCAGTGCCAGTTTTATCTTTATGTTTGTGCTCTTTGGCGCATTGCTTGAACGGGCCGGTGCAGGACACTATTTCATTATGTCCGCCATGTCCCTGCTTGGACATTTTCGTGGCGGGCCTGCCAAGGCCTCGGTGGTTGCATCGGCCAGCACAGGAATGATTTCTGGTTCGTCGATTGCAAATGTTGTGACAACCGGGACTTTCACTATTCCCCTAATGAAGAAGGTGGGGTACCCAGCGCACAAGGCCGCTGCGGTCGAGACGGCGGCCTCAGTGGATGGTCAGATCATGCCTCCAGTGATGGGTGCCGCAGCATTCTTGATGGTTGAGTATGTCGGCATTCCCTATACCGAAGTCCTAAAGCACGCACTACTGCCAGCGGTCATTAGCTACATTGCTCTGTTTTATATTGTTCACATTGAGGCGATGAAGGCGGGCATACAGGGCCTGCCGAGGCGCCAAATTCTTCAGGAACCACGTCGCCGAGCGTTAACCTGGGGTCTTACCCTTTCGGGGCTGATTATTTTCTCCTCGATGGTGTACTTCGGCCTGTTGTTTTTGAAGCTTAGCTTCCCTGATCAGGCAGCAGGGATTCTCGTTGCGAGTCTCTCACTGGGTTACCTGCTTGCACTTCGCCACTCGGCTCGGCAGGCGGTTCAGTCTGTAACTCGGGCAGAGGAACTCACTGAGACGCCTCCCATCGCCAATACGCTCCAGAGCGGGCTTCACTTCTTGCTACCCGTGGTGGTTCTAATTTGGAATCTCATGGTTGAGCATCTCTCGCCGGGACTCTCTGCCTTCTATGCCACAGTGGTGCTGATAATGATCGTCGCGACACAGCGACCCCTCACCGCCTTCTTTCGGGGGCAGTCCGATTGGCACAGCGCGTTTAGTGCCGGGCTCATTGATCTCCGGGAGGGTCTGGTTATGGGAAGCCGAAATATGGTGGGTATTGCGATTGCCACAGCCGCAGCCGGGATTATTGTCGGCACCGTGACCCTTACCGGAGTTGGGTTGGTCATGATCGAGCTCGTGGAGGTTCTCTCTGGTGGAAACCTTTTGTTGATGCTGATCCTTGTTGCCATCATCTGTCTCATATTGGGACTTGGCCTGCCCACGACGGCTAATTACATTGTGGTGTCAACCCTCATGGCACCCGTGGTCGTCGAGGTGGGGGCTCAGAATGGTTTGCTGATCCCCTTAATTGCCGTGCATCTCTTCGTTTTTTACTTTGGGCTCATGGCTGACATCACCCCTCCCGTCGGACTTGCAACCTATGCTGCTGCCGGTATTGCCAAGACAGACCCCCTGCGTGCTGGCATCACTGCTTTTGCGTACAGCATCCGCACAGCCATACTTCCATTCATGTTCATCTTCAATACCAAGCTCTTGCTTATTGGTATTGAGGGGCCGTTGGATTTGTTACTGGTGGTGAGTTCTGCTGTGGTCGCAAGCATGCTCTTTGCTGCAGCCACTCAGGGCTTCCTCTTGCGTAAGAGTCGATGGTGGGAAACGTTGTTAATGCTCTTCGTCGTACTTGCGTTGTTTCGACCGGGCCTACTCATGGATATGGTTGCACCGGCCCATGAACGAGTAGCTCCCAACCATTTCATGTCTATTGTTGGATCTGCCCCCACCAGTACGCATCTGCGTGTTTTTACTCGGGGCCAGACCCTCGAGGGGGATGATATCGAAAAAGGAGTTCTTCTCCCATTGGGTGCTAAAGACACGCCAGAGAGACGCCTTCAATCTATCGGGATGCGTGTGGTGTCTTTTGGTGACTCTTTGCAGATTACTCAGGTTCGATTTGGTAGCCCGGCTGCAAAGCTTGGGGTACAGCAGGGCTTTGAGATTGTGGCGCTTGAGGTTCCGGTGAGTCGCCCAGCAAAGGAGTGGGTGTTCATTCCTGCGCTGTTAATTCTATTGCTAGTTGTTTTTTCTCAAAAGTCACGAAGACCGTCTTAATCCGACTTTGACATCTCGAGTCCCCTGACGAAAGATTGCTCCAGGCGTCAACTCTGATCCTGTTCCAGATGTTGTGGGGCACGCTATTAATGGAATAGGCGAGAGGGTTGGTGGAATTCCTTTGATGAGGTCGTCGAGTGCACCTTCATGTCGAAGCAAGGCGGAGAGTCCTTTTGCAACGTCAATAGTACTCCCACCACCGAGGGCAACGATGGCATCAGGTTTCTCAAGTCCATCTACGTCAATACTCTTGCGAACGCGCTCGACACAAGCAACACTTGGATCGGGCTCAATATCGAACGTGACTGAATATGAAATCTCGCGGCGTGAGATCTCTTGCAGAAAATCTTGGACCTCGGAGCGTTTAGACCACCAGTAAGGATCGATAACGAGAAGTATGCGTTTGATCCCACTTTCCGCCAGATACGCAGGAACATCCAAAAAACGTCCTCGACCATAGAAAATGTTTGTCGAACATAAAAAATTTAGTTTCTGATCAATCACGGTGCTTGACGGGAGGGTAAGGGTGACGGGTGTATTCTGATATATCAACAATACATCAGAGTGAAATAGCCCCAAGCCCGTAATTTCCCTAGGGGAGGTGTAGTCTCCCTTCGAGGTTAATGAAACTTGTAAGGGTCTCCTTCGAGGTTGAGGGATAGCGACAATCATGGAACTCTCCGATAACGACCGCGCCGCGTTGCACGCCGCACTGGACCGGATGGGCCTTGGCGGTTCGTCTGCTGGTCGGGTCTTCACACCCTTGATGGGCGGGGTCTCGTCCCTGATTGTGCGAGTTGATAGCACTGAGGGTTGCTTCTGCGTCAAACAGGCCTTGTCACAACTTCGGGTTGCCGCAATCTGGCACGCCCCTCTGGCAAGAAATGCAGCTGAAGTCGACTGGATACGCCTCGTATCTGGTCTTGATGCGTCGTGGGTCCCTAAGGTGTTGGGCCACGATCCGGTCTCACAATGCTTTGCAATGCAATACCTGCCACTCGATCAGTATCCAGTTTGGAAGGGGCAATTACGCGATGGACTGGTTGATTCCACCGTTGCAGAGGCCGTCGGAAGCCGTCTGGGCCAAATTCATGCAGCGACTGCGAATTGCCCAGCGCTTGCAGATCAGTTTGCTCATCAGGACCATTTTTATTCATTGCGGCTTGAACCCTATTTTGTCGAAGCCGCTCGTCGACACCCTTACCTTGAGCCAATTCTTAAGGCATTGGTCGAACGCACCAACGGCGCCCGCCTTGCACTTGTTCATGGTGATGTGAGCCCGAAAAACATCCTGGTTGGACCCCATGGCCCAGTCTTTCTGGATGCCGAGTGTGCGGTTTACGGAGACCCCGCATTCGATATGGCTTTTTGCTTAAACCATCTGCTTCTGAAATGCGTTTGGCGACCAGCTTATCGCTCCAGCTACCTGAAAAGTTTTTTGTGCCTTATCGGTGCATACACGCCCTGGGTCACCTGGGAGGCCGTTGAAGATCTCGAGAAACGTGTGGCCGAGTTCATTGCGGCTTTACTCCTTGCGCGCGTTGATGGAAAGTCACCTGTGGAGTATTTAACGTCCGCAGGAGACCAAGACCAGGTGCGTCAATTTGCGATCTCCCACCTTCAACGACCCTGCGCTTCCCCCCATGATCTTCTCAATGATTGGAGTCGCACCGTATGTCTTCTGTAATTCAATCCGTTCGGGCTCGGCGCGTCTGGGATTCTCGGGGGCGTCCCACAGTTGAGGTAGAGGTTGGTCTCTCCAGTGGTATGACGGGTCGCGGAGTTGCGCCGGCAGGCGCCTCGCGTGGAAGCAGAGAGGCAGTGGACCTTCGCGACGGTGGACCCCGGCTTGGAGGGTTTGATGTTCAGAAGGCGTTGGGTCATGTCCGTGATCGAATACGTCCGGCGATTCTTGGTATGCCAGTCACTGATCTGCTTCGGATCGATCAACGACTGATGGCGCTCGATGCCTCAGATACAAGGGCGCATATCGGTGGCAATGCCCTCATTGCCACCTCGTTCGCTCTGCTGGATGCGACGGCTCGAGACATGCACATGCCGGTATGGCAATACTTGGCGCAAGGCAAGCCAGTCAGACTGCCCCTGCCGGAGATCCAGATTTTTGGAGGAGGAGCCCATGCTGGCCATCGAGTAGATATTCAAGATTTTCTTGTAATGCCAGTGGGTGCCGAGTCATTTGACGAAGCCATGGTCATGACCGCAGAGGTTTATCGGGCAGCTGGTGAGATCATGGAGGAGCGGGGACGTCGGGCCGGTGTGGCCGATGAGGGCGGATGGTGGCCAGACTTCGCCTCCAATGAGGAGGCACTTGAGACTCTTACGCGATCAATCGACCGTGCAGGCTATCAATACGATCAGATCGCAATTTCTTTGGACATCGCTGCCTCAGAGTTTGGACGCAAAGATTTCTATCAACTCGGGTTGGAGGGGCGTCACTACGGAACCGAGGAATGGATTAATGTCTTATCGGGCTGGTTGGATCGTTATCCCATTCTCTCGATTGAAGATCCAGTCGCAGAGGACGATGAGCCAGGAATGCAGCAGTTCACAGCGCGCTGGGGAGATAAGATTCAGATTGTTGGCGATGACTACCTTGTGACGCGCGCTGATCTGGTGGAAGCGGCGGCCGCACGGGGAGCCTGCAACGCCGTCTTACTCAAGCCGAATCAAGTGGGTACCGTCTCAGAGACTGCTGCTGCGATGCATGCGGCCGATCGTCATGGATGGGGGAAGGTGGTTTCTGCTCGCTCTGGCGAGACTGAAGATGTCTCAATTGTGCATCTTGCGGTGGGCTGGGACACTGGACAGCTCAAGGTGGGGTCATTCGCCCGATCAGAGCGCATGGCCAAATGGAATGAGGCTCTCCGAATCGAAGAGTCGCTTGGGGCTCAAGCCATTTATGCTGGTCGCTCTGCACTTCCCTCCTGCCTGCGTCGATAAGATTTTGCGAAGCGTCCACACGCTGTTTGAATGAAAATGTGTTGAGCCGAAACGACCTCTTACTTTTGTCTCTCTTGACATTGCTCTGGGGAGTCAATTGGCCTGTCATGAAGTATGCCGTGCTCACATATCCACCATTGGCATTCCGAGGCATTTCCATGGCCATTGGGATTCTTGCAATTGCGGCCTACATGACACTTAGGCGGGATTCTTTCCACGTTCGCTCCGAAGAGCGAGCACCAGTGCTCAGACTCGTGATCGGCAATATGATCATTTGGCATGTCTTTGCCATCTATGCGATCAAGTTTCTTACCTCAGGGCGGGCAGCTATTCTTGGCTACACAATGCCTGTGTGGGCAATGCTCATAGGCGTGGTTTTGTATCGAGATCGACTGACATGGAGAGGCCTAATGGGCGTATTTCTCGCCCTGTCGGCAACCATTTTGCTGGCAATGGACGAATTCACCTCACTGGTTGGGCAGCCCTTGGGTCTCGGTCTAATGCTCTTTGCCGCGTTTGGGTGGGGATTGGGTACAGTAATGATGAATCGCACCCCCCTGAGTATCTCAAATACCTCGCTCACACTTTGGATGATGGTTGTGACCGTGCCCATCCTGGGAATTCTCAGTGTAATTCTGGAGTTTGACCAATGGAGAACCCCTACGGTCGGCGAGTGGGGGGCAATTTTCTATAACGCGTTACTCGTGTTCTGTATTTGTCACATCATCTGGTTTCGATTGGCGAGGAAATTGCCGCCAGTTGCGAGTAGCCTTGCCATCATGCTGATTCCAATAGTTGGAGTTGGCAGCGGCGCCTGGGCACTCAACGAGACACTCGGTGTTTATGACATTGCTGCTCTTGGACTTATCGTGCTTGCCATGTCAATTGTTCTATTGCCTTACACAAAGAAAGAGGACGCTCTACTTTGAGGAGTCACGGAGGGGGGCGAACCACGAGTGCGTTCAAACAATATCGGCACGAATGTTTCACGTCGCCACACGTCGTCAAGAGTACATTCCAAAAGCAGGGTCTGCTCTTTTGCCGTCCTGTTTCCGGACACTTCACGAGCAGGGCCTGCTCTTGAGCAGACCCTGGTTCTGAGCAGGACCCACGCCCGTGAGTTAATTACTTTTTAACTACAGTAGTTCAGAATCCCTGTAAGCCATTGATTTTCATTGAGAATAAAAACTGGCTGGCGTCTTCACACGGCAGGGGTCACAGGTTCGAACCCTGCGCTTTCAGTGACCTACAGCACTGACCTCACCCACTGCGTGACCCAAAAGTAGTTAACTTCTTTGTTAACTACTTCTGTGTGTTTCTACTGTTTGGTTTCCAAGCAGGGCCTGATGCTGGGCAGGGGGTGGTCGGGGGGAGGGTCTGAGCCAGACGAGGAACTTCGGGGCTTGGTAATATGTGGAGATAGCCAAACTTGGGTCATAAGCCATGAAGACTACGACAAAATCGATAGCCTCAATATTTGCTGCCATCGCAGTAATTGGCACGGCCATTTGGTTTTACTTCACTCCCCACCTCGTAGCGCAGGAGATGGCGTCCGCAGCGGAGGAGCGAAATGCCACAAAACTCTCTCGTCACATCAATTTCCCGTCTCTGCGAGAGAGCGTCAAGGCTGGAATCAACGCCAAGCTAGCAAGCGAGCTACTCTCTAAAGGAAATCCCGACAACCCATTTGCTGCATTGGGACTTGCCCTGGGAGCCGCCCTCGTCAACCCCATCGTTGATGCAATCGTTACCCCCGAGGGTGTTGCATCGATTATGCGTGGTGAGCGGCCGATGGATCAGAAAGGTGCAAAAGGCAAGTCCACTAGCAACAAGTCAGACATTGATACGTCTGTCCACTACGAAAGCTTCGACCGATTCGTCGTTGCGGTGAAAAAGGCTGGATCGTCTGACGACCCCTTTCTCTTGGTCTTTCATCGAGATGGTCTTCTTGGTTGGAAACTCAGCGAATTGAGGTTTCCGGAGCGAATGTAACCGCCCCTAACTACGGATCAACTTTCTTAATCGTATCGATCAGCGATACATTAAAAATTAGTCAGTGCAGACCCCAATCTTTTACTGTCCTTTCACCGGACACTTCACGAGCACGACCTGATGCTGGGGCCGGGCGATTGGGGCTTAAATAGCGGGATCACTCAACACCCTAGCTTCTTCGATTGAATAATCAAGGTCAAGCAAAATTTCACTAGAGTGTTCTCCAATCTGAGGCGGATCAAGACGGATTCCCGGCCGTTCTCCGTCGAGTAAGATCGGCAGGAGGGCAAGTTGTGCCGTATTTCCAGCAGCAGGTCCATCTCTCAGGTGAACCTCAGCGAACCCCCCAGTCTGCAAGAGGTGCGGGTCATCAAGCAATTCGTGCGGCGCTAGGACTGGCGCATAGGGTAGACCTGCAGAATCAAAGATGTCGACTAGGGCCCCAAGGGAGTATGAAGTGAGCTTCGCCCTGACAACTGGAAGGATTCGATCTCTCTCTCGAACTCGATCGTTATTCGTCCTCAACCGATCATCTTTGGCAAACTCATCAAAACCAAGGGACTGACAAAAAATCTGCCATTGAGTGTCGCTTACAACGCCTAGAAATATCTTCTTACCGTCAGAGGCTTCAAAAACATCGTAAATAGCCCAGGCGGATACGCGAGCCGGCATGGGGAGCGGAGGCACGCCTGTTACAGCATACTGAGCAATGTGCTGGGCCATCAATAAAACATTGTTCTCAAATAACCCCGATTGCACAAGCTGTCCAAGACCTGTTTTTTCTCTTTGAGCCAGTGCAGCCATTGCGCCAATTGCGCCAAACATCCCCCCCATAATGTCATTTACTGATGCTCCCGCTCTAAGGGGGTCTCCGGGCCGCCCCGTCATATAGGCCAACCCCCCCATCATCTGGACCACCTCATCAAGCGCTGCTCGGAATTCATATGGGCCGGGAAGAAAGCCCTTGTGACTGACATAGACCAGCCGAGGATTTACCTCCCTTAGTGCTGAATACCCGAGACCGAGTTTCTCCATGACCCCTGGTCTAAAATTTTCACTCACAACATCTGCGGAGCCAATCAGACGGCGGGCAGCCTCCAGTCCCTCTGGTGTCTTGATGTCAAGAACTACACTTTTCTTATTTCGATTAAACATTGGGAAAAACCCAGCACCAGAACCCCTCAAAACGCGAGTGCTGTCTCCTGAGGGGGGTTCAATCTTTATAACCTCTGCACCAAGATCTGCCAGAACCATCCCGCATGTTGGACCCATGACCATATGAGCGAACTCAACAATGCGCAGACCCTCGTATGGCAACGTTTTCTTATCCATGTTCAAAAACGAGATGGCCAAACAAAATCTTTTGGAAGCCCGGCCTCTGGCGTCATTCCATAAAGCGGTTCAAGAGGCAGGGCGGCTCTTAGGAGTTCACGTGCCCTCAAGAGCGCCTCAAATTCCACGCCCGTTCGGACACCCATTGCCTCAAACATGAAGACCAGATCTTCCGTAACAATGTTTCCTGACGCACCGGGTGCATAAGGGCAACCACCAAGTCCGCCAAGCGAACTATCAAAAGACCTCACTCCAGTCTCGTAAGCAGCGAGCGCATTGGCCAATCCGAGTCCCCTCGTATTGTGCAAATGAGCCGCACCAGCCTGCGCACCGAGTTCTATCTTCAGGCGACTGAAAAGACGTCGAACTTGGGTGGGGCTTGCCATCCCAGTTGTGTCGGAGAGCCCGACACTGGTGGCACCCGCCCTCGCGCACTCAACGGCTAGGGCGATCACATGATCTTCGGACACTCTCCCCGCAAGGCTACAACCAAAGGAGGTAGATATACCAACCTCCACTTCGAAGGTCTCGTCAGAGTAATCCGATGATTTGAAATGGAGGTATTCCTTAACTCGTCTTAACTCCTCCACCATCTGTTCCGAGGTCTTGCCAACGTTGGCGAGACTATGGGCCTCACTGGCAGAGATAGGCATAGTTAATTTCTTAGCGCCAGCCTCAACGGCTGCATGCGCTCCTTGAAGGTTCGGAACCAATACGACAACATCAAGACCAACTATGCCCCTCGCGTACGAGACCACCTCAGCGGTGTCCGCCAACTGCGGGACACGCCTTGCCGAGACAAATGAACCTACCTCAATCTCCCTCAGTCCCGCGCAAGCAAGTGCATCAATCCATTCACATTTTTTGTGAGTTGGGAGAATGTTTCGAATCGACTGCAGTCCGTCTCTTGGGCCCACTTCAGTTACGTTGACGTCCATCGCTCACCTTCTAACAGCACGTAAGACTGCAGGGGCAACTAGGAGGAGGACAGAGACAGCTAAGAGCCCTGCAGAGATGGGGCGTGTGACAAATGTACTCCACTGGCCTTGGCTAATCGTGAGCGCTTGGCGCATTGACTGCTCTGCCATGGGAGAGAGAATAAGACCAAGCAAGACTGGAGCCGCTGGAAAATCAAACCGTCGCATGAGGTACCCAAGAAGACCAAATACGAATAACAACGCTACATTGAATATCGAGTTTCCCGCTCCGTAAACTCCGATTATTGAGACAATAATGATCCCCGCATAAAGCCACGGCGGTGGAATCTTTAAAAGCTTGACCCACAAACCCACTAGAGGCAGGTTCAAGATCAACAAGATTACATTCCCTATGTAAAGGCTCGCAATAAGCGTCCAGACCAAAGCAGCATTATTTGTAAAGAGCTGTGGCCCAGTCTGAATCCCGTATCCTTCGAAGGCCGATAGCATAACGGCGGCCGTTGCCGATGTTGGAATTCCTAGCGTGAGCAGTGGCATCAAGACCCCCGCTGCCGATGCATTATTCGCAGCCTCCGGTCCAGCAACCCCCTCAATAGCTCCCTTTCCAAATTCCTGAGGGTATTTTGTTAACTTTTTTTCGGTGTAGTACGAGAGTAGCGTGGGCAACTCTGCACCCCCGGCTGGCATTGCACCGATTGGAAATCCCAAAAATGCACCCCGAAGCCATGCCTTCCAAGATCGCGCCCAGTCCCCAGCGCTAAGCCATAAGCTGCCCGAGAGCTTCATAAGAGCCTCTGGTTTGGTGCTTCGTCCCTGCCATGAGAGATAAAGAGCTTCCCCCACAGCAAACAAACCCACAGCAGCTACTGTAATTTCAATACCGTCAAGTAATTCAGGTTGCCCAAAGGTAAAACGCATCTGCCCTGTCTGCAAATCAATGCCAACCATTCCGATTAGCAAACCTAAACCTAACGCAATAAGACCGCGAAGCAACGACTTACCCAGCACCGCCGAGACAGCAACAAGTGACAGCACCATAAGGCTAAAGTACTCCGCCGGCCCAAAAGCAAGAGCGATCTCAACTACGAAAGGGGCTACAAGCGTGAGGGCCAGAGTGCCTATCGTCCCAGCCACAAAACTTCCGATAGCTGCAGTTGCGAGGGCTTGCCCCGCTCGGCCCTGGCGTGCCATTTTGTTTCCCTCGAGTGAGGTGATAACCGATGCAGTTTCGCCCGGCGTGTTAAGGAGAATGGAGGTGGTGGAACCTCCGTAGGCCGCACCGTAATAGATGCCAGCGAACATCACAAACATGCTGGTCGCAGGAACGTGATAAGTGAGAGGCAACAAAAGAGCAATGGTCAGTGCTGGGCCCAGTCCGGGCAGGACACCAACCATCGTACCGACCAAGCAACCCACGAATCCCCATAAAAGCGTTGTCGGCGTGAGGGCTGAGGCAAACCCTCCCATCAAGGCGTCAAGAGCCTCCATACCTAACTAGAATCCAAAGGGGGTAGCAGGTCCAATCCCGACACCCAACATCGGATTGAATAAGAACCAGAAACCAGTCGAGATGCACGAACAAATCAGAAACGACCTAAGACCAAGAGTCGCGTTGAAAGATCGGGCAATCAACATTCCACAGAGCGTAGCGGGCAGGACAAAACCCGCGAACGACACAGTACCCATGAAAACGACGCCGCCCGAGAGTAGCGCCAACATGCGGTAGGCCGCTCCTGGGAGTGCGGCCTGACTGGGCTCTGATGCCTCATCCACCTGCCGCCCGCGCCAAGCACTGAGGGTATACAAGAATGCCAGACAGAGAAGGAGGCCCACGATCGATGCAGGTGCGAGGGCCGGCCCTACCGCCATCTGAATGGCTGACTCGGGTATGTTGAGAACCTGCCAACACGCGATAAGGCAGAGAGAAATCAGCAGGAACCCTACCCTGGTCGGCGTCACGCGAGACCGAGATCTCTCATTACCGCTGTCGTTCGCTGAATATCCCACTGCACTTCACGCTGAAACGGCGTGTCAGACAAAAACGCATCGGTCCATTTGCGAGTCGTTAGCTCAGTTCGCCAAGCCTCTGTTCTCGCCACTCGGGTAACGAAGTCTGTTAGAGCATCGCGCTGGGTCGAAGTGATTCCCGGAGGAGCAAATACTCCTCGCCAATTGGCCATCACAACGTTGAGACCCAACTCAGACATTGTCGGTACGTTGACCCCTGGAATCCTTGTTCGACCGGAGGTGGCCAAAGCCAGCATACGACCTGCTTTGATCTGCTCTTCAAACTCCGAGTAACCCGAAATTCCAGCCGTGACCTGACCACCGATAATTGCTGCATTCGCAGGCCCGCCACCGGCAAATGCAACATAAGCGCCGTCCTTTGGATTTCGCCCAAGAGCTTTGATCATTAAACCTAAAATGATGTGATCTGTTCCTCCAGCGCTTCCACCCGCAACGGAGACAGCTTTGGGATTCTCGCGAATAGCGGCGATCAATTCATTCCATGTCTTAATCTTTCCAGTCGCAGGGACAACGATAACTCCGGCCTCCTCGGTGAGCCGAGCTATCGGGGTAACATCAACCATGGTAACTGGACTCTTGTTGGCGATTGCTGCACCAACCATGACGGAGCCCCCGACCATGAGGCTGTTGCCCTGTCCCTTGCGTTGATTGACAAACCGAGGGAGCCCAACCATTCCACCAGCACCACCAACGTTTTCAAACTGCATGCTCCCTGCTAGCCCCGACGCCTTTGCAGCTCGCTCGATGGCTCGACCAGTACTATCCCAACCCCCGCCGGGAGCAGCTGGAATAAACATGTTAATCGATTCGAACATCGGCTTCCCCTGTGCCCAGGCGGGGAAGGATGACCATGCGATGACAGCACCAGAAGCCTTCAAGAAATCTCTTTTCGAACACGTTGCAATCATATTTATTCTCCGAACACTATTAGTCGTCCAAATTGCTCTCAGAGGAGCTAGCGAAGTAAGGCTAGAGAGGTGGGCACAAGTTTTCCACTAAGGTTTTCCCTTAACAATTTTTTGAAAAAAGAGATGAAGAAAACCGGCCAGCACTATTGCCGGGCGTTATGCTACCGAGTAAGAAAACGAAGGCTTCAGGCCCAAATCATTTGAGCCAACGAACCTTTACCAACCAATCTGCCAAGGTCTTTATGAAAATTATGACTACCAACATCCGAGTCAAATGAAAGGCAGTAACTGTGGGTGTGCCGATACCCATTACCTTGGCAGTAATAGCCATCTCGGCAATTCCGCCGGGGGACGTCGCAACCGCGGCAGAGACAAGTTCAATGCCAGTTCCCCAAGCTACCAGGAAGGCGAATCCCAATGACGAGAGAAGCATCCCAACAGTGACCAGAAATGCTGTCGTTAATACTCGCGCTGAGGACCCAATAAAATCGCGGCTCGCATGCTGTCCAAGATTCCAGCCGATCAGAATCGATCCTGCATTAACGACTGACTCAGGCAGTCGAACTTCATTGCCCGATAAAGCGTAGGCAGCTGCCACGCATAATGGCGTAAGAACCCAGGGGTTTGGAACTGGGATTTTTTTGACAAGATTTGTCACTACAACGCTAACAAAAAAAATAACAATTAGCGAAAGAGCGTCAATCTTTCCTAGTTCTAGTGCGTTACCTGATGCAGTCTCGACTAAACCGAGCAATTGCACCGAGTTTGAAACCGAGGCCGACTCGACTACATGCGACGCAACTACGAACGGAATGACTGTTACAACAATCATTACTCTTACGGCATGGGCTATTGCAACAGTAATGGGGTCTGCCCCAAACCGCTGAGCCTGTGTCGCCATATCACTCGCTCCACCGATCGCGCATGCGTAAGTTGCGGTCATCGCATTGGCGCCTGTGAGCCCCTGGAAGAACCTAGCAAAGATGATTGTTAGAAGAATTGAGAAAGCTGCACCCAATAGCAACCAAACCAAGAGGCTTGCTAATTCAACAAATACGTTACTCGTGAAGTAGAGCCCCAGAGCAATCCCGATAGTCATTTGGCCGGCTCTTCTTCCGAGTGCAGGCTGTCTGCTGGGATAACCAAGAAGATTACATGCAGCGACGATAAACATCGGCCCAAGCACCCACGGCAATGGAATATTTATGAGTTTCGCCAAGAACCCACCCATGGAAGCGATGAGCAGAGTAAGCAGAGTCTTCACATTTGAGGCCAGAGAAAAGAGTGCGTAAAGATAGCTCATGAGAGACAAATTGAGTGGCCGCTTAATGGGTTGCCCTGGAGTTGCGCGGGAGCCGCGGAGTCTTGAGGAGCAACACAAACACCACGATGAGGCTTCTGCGGGTCAACGCCGACGAGTCACGTTTAGACTCTTCACCGAGCAGGGCCCCTTCTTTTGCTGTCCTGTTTCCGGACAGTTCACGAGCAGTCCCTGCCCCCGAGGAGGGGGTGGTTGGGGGGAGGGTCTGGGCGAGATGCCCTATCGCGACAGTTGCCCACTGGCTCTCTGAGACCGCATAATTGCGACGTGAGACAAAGACTCACTAGCTCAAGCAGACGAACCGTTACCTGCCCCAAGGAATAGACATGAATTTCAGCATCGAATATGAACGTGAAGACGACGGGCGTTGGATTGCAGAGATCCCAGAGCTACCCGGTGCATTGGCCTACGGCAACACGCCCGAGGAGGCGATGGCTCGTTCAGAAGTCCTTGCTCTTCGCGCCATTGCTGAACAACTTGAGCATGGGGGAAGTGGGCCCAAGGCCATTAGTATTTCCATCTCTGCGTGAGTGTTTGGCCGTCTTCGAGGTCCTTTTGGTGAACTCGGACACGCTCGGCCCGCGACGCCACCCCCTTCCGACAGGTTACCCACGTTGATAGGCGGATTCGACCAAGGGCCATTGACCGACGAGGAGATCGAAGAACTCGACCAATTCCTAATAAACGCAGAGGGAATTGAAGA
>Ga0194117_10001365_pt1 | contig 28685 bp, 22 predicted proteins | sample TA2MahsurfametaG_FD_160579 | JGI IMG/M metagenome (GOLD analysis project Ga0194117, IMG submission 160579) | Freshwater microbial communities from Lake Tanganyika, Tanzania - TA2015009 Mahale N1 surface | ecosystem: Environmental > Aquatic > Freshwater > Lake | place: Tanzania: Lake Tanganyika... | reverse complement strand
GCGACGACAAGCGCAAGCGAGCGATCCGCGCCGCGATCCTCGGCGCGATCATCGGCGGGATCGGCTGCGCGATCCTCGCCGCGATCGTCGGCGCGATCAGCATCGGGATCAAAGGCGCGATCCTCGGCGCGATCGCCTTCGGGATCATCGGCGCGATCGTCGGCGCGATCAACGGCGCGATCGGCGGCGCGTTCCTCGGCTGGTTTGGCAGCAAGTAACCGCACCTAGTCGCGCCGCTCAAAGGTGATCGGGCGCAGCTCGATCCGCTGCGGCTCGATGTCCACGACAGCGCGAGCGGGCGCGCCATCGAGCCTGTCCATCACCTCGCTGATGGCACGAAGGTCGCTGCCTTCGGCGAGTTCGAGCAGGCGTCGCGCGATGCGAGCGTGCAGCGCCTGCCGTCGCCGTCGACGTGCTCGAGTTGCCGACGCAGCTCTACAGTGATCGACCCGACGACGACGGGGCTGCCCGAGGGATTGCCCGAGTGTCCTGCCAGCCATCGCCCGCCCGCATCGCGTGAAGTATCAGGTTCATGCCCGTCAAAATCGTGGCTCATGTGAGCAGGGGAGTCGAGCGCGGCGAGTCCATCGCGCAGCGCACCGGCGGTCGAGTGCCGTCAGATCCCAATTGGGTGCCAGACCGTCTTCACTTCGGTCACGCCCGTGAACGCCCGTGGGTCGTTCCATGCGCTTTCGTCCGTGAACGCTGCCTGTGGGTCGATCAACCGAACTCGCTTCATGTTTTCGGCGACGCCAACCTGCAGGGTCTTGGCGAGTTCCGCAGGCACCGCGGCGACTACGGCATCGATATCGCGGTGCGCAGCCGCAACTGGCACGAGCTCCTCGTGTGATCCCGTCAACACGTTGAGCACACCAGCGGGAATATCCGAACTGGGCGCCGCCTCGGACACGATCAACGCGGGGACTGGTTCGCTTGCGCTTGGAATCGCAACCACAGAGCACCCGCATGCAAGCGGGGGCAGTATGAGTGAAAGAAAACCGAGCAGTGGATGCTCATCGGGCGCAAAGACAGCAACGACACCGACCGGCTCGATCTGAGAGAAGCAATGGAATGGTCCGGCAACAGGATTGCGACCACCCATCACGCTCTCCAGCTTGTCGCACCACCCGGCGAACGACACGATGCGATCAAGACTCAGTTCCACTTCAAGCCGCGCCTTGCCGCGACCAAGCCGACCACCCATGCGTACGGCCTCAACCAACTCGGCGCGCCGACCATCCAACATCTCGGCCAATCGATAGAGAATCTGACCGCGAAGCAGCCCGCTCGATGCGGCCCAGCGCTCTTGCGACGCGCGGGCAACTTCAACCGCATCACGCAAGTCCTTGCGGGAGGCGTGCGCCGCATACGCGATGGCACGACCGCCCGCGTGACCGTTCACATCATGCACAGGCAGAACGCGCCCCGACTCGCTGCGTGGGTACGCGCCACCGATAAAGAGCTTCCAGGTCTTCGTGATTTCCGCGCGGTCTGTCATGGAATGCTCCTTGGGGTGATCATGCGAGATACGCGGCGAGTCCTGCACGCCCGCCTTCGCGGCCGAAGCCTGATTCGCGGTAGCCACCGAATGGCGCCGCAGCATCGAACTGGTTGAAGGTGTTGCACCACACGACGCCTGCCTTGATCTGCCTTGCAATCTCGTATGCCTTCGATCCGCGGCTTGTCCAAATGCCCGCGCTCAATCCGTACATCGTGTTGTTGGCGCGTGCGACCGCTTCGTCTGGAGTGCGGAATGTCATCACTGCGAGCACGGGACCAAAGATTTCCTCCCGCGCAATCGTGTGTGCGGGCTGAACGCCAGTGAAGAAACATGGTCGACACCAGAAGCCACGCGATGGAAGCGCTGCATCGGATACGGAGTTGTGTGTGGCACCCTCCGATGTCGCCGTGCGGATGTACCCCTCGATTCGCTCAAGCTGCGCGCGACTGTTGATTGCCCCGACATCCGTGTTCTTATCAAGTGGATTGCCAACTCGCAGACTGCGCATGCGATATTGCAGCTTTTCGATCACTTCATCGACGATGCTTTCCTCGACGAGCAGCCGACTGCCCGCGCAACAGACTTGCCCCTGATTGACCCAAATCGCCGACACGATGCCCTCCACCGCCTGATCGATCGGCGCATCGGCAAAAATGATGTTGGGGCTCTTTCCGCCAAGTTCCAGCGTCAATCGCTTCGATGTGCCCGCGACCGCCGTGGCAATGGCACGCCCAACATCCGTCGATCCCGTGAACGCCACCTTGTCCACATCGGCGTGGTGCACAAGTTCTCGCCCCGTTGCTCCGGCGCCCGTGACGATGTTGACGACACCGCGCGGCAAATCCACTTCCTGCAAAATCTCGGCGAGGCGAAGCGCAGTCAGTGGTGTCGTCTCGGCTGGCTTGAGCACGACCGTATTGCCACACGCAAGCGCAGGCGCGATCTTCCATGCCGCCATCAGCAGTGGAAAGTTCCAAGGGATCACCTGACCGCATACACCAATGGGCTGCGGATCCGCGCCCGTGGCGGTCGGCAGCGCGTAGCGAAGCTTGTCGCACCAGCCGGCGTGATGGAAGAAGTGCGCGGCCGCAAGCGGCACATCCTCATCTCGCGTCTCGCGAATGGGCTTGCCGTTGTCCATCGTCTCGAGCACCGCGAGTTCCCGCGCGCGCTCCTGAATACGCCGCGCAATTCGATACAGGTACTTCGCACGCTCCAGCGCGGGCAACTTCCGCCAACCCTTGAGTGCCCTTCGCGCAGCGACCACCGCATCGTTCACATCTGCTGCATCTGCCTCGGCGATCTGCGCAAGCGGTTCTTCTGTCGCAGGATTGATGGTTGCAAACATTCGCCCCGACCGCGGTACACGGAAGGCACCATCGATGAAAAGTCCATACTCGGGTGCAATATCGACCTTCAGTGTCTCGGGCGCGGGCGCATACTCCCACGATGGTTTCGAGAGGGTCATGTCTCTAGTATCGCATGAGTCAGGCTTCAACGAGAAGTGTTCCCCAAACCGTGATTGGGGAACCGCACTCGAATCAAAAGGAACCCAAGATGATCTGCCCAATCGCCTCTGCCTCCGTTCTGCTTCTGGTGCTGCAAAGCGCGCCCATCGATCGATCGCCAGTGCTGCCGAAGGCTGGCTGTGTGATCCGCGTGGGTACCTACGGCAGCGGACCCTCCGCTGAACCGCAACTGGAGGGGGAGTTCTGGCAGTGCGGTCGCTGCCAGATTGAGGCGCCGCTGCCCGTGGGCTATCCCGCACCAACGCCGCCCGGGGCCATTGAGATCAAGGCGTATCCCTCTGTGCGCCGCGCCGAGTTTTCATCCACGGGAAACTCTGGCGTCGGTTCGTTTGGTGCATTTTGGCCACTCTTCAATCACATCAAGGAACGTGAGATCGCGATGACGAGTCCGGTCGAGATGGACTACCGCGAGATGACTCGTGAGACCGATGGCCTGCTCGATGATCGAAAGGGAAACTGGACGATGTCCTTTTTGTACCGAGAGGCTGAACTCGGACCAGTTGGCAAGGACGGTCAGATTGCAATAGTCGATACGAAGCCCGTGACAGTCCTCAGTATCGGACTGAAGGGTGCCTATGGCATGAAGCGGACGAATGAGGGACTGCGCCTCCTGCGCGAGTGGCTCGACGCACATCCAGGCTGGACGGTCGTCGGCGAGCCGCGACAGTTTTCGTACAACGGACCGGGTATTCGCAATGCTGACAAGTGGAGCGAGGTGCATTTACCAGTTGCGCTTGTCGCGGTGAAATGACTTTGCCGGCACGCCGTTTCCTTGCATGCCGTGCTGTCTGCGAAACAAAATCCAGCTTTTTCACGGTACACTCTCAGTATGGCAACGAAGGTGTTAGCAATCGATATTGGTGGAACGAATGTAAAGATTCGAATCGCCTCCGATCCACAGAAGCGCGCGTTCGCCTCCGGACCAACGCTCACGCCTCAGCAGATGCTCGACGGCGTCAAGGATCTATCGAAGGACTGGGATTACGACACCGTCTCAATTGGGTTGCCAGCGCCCATCGTGAAGAATCAGCCCGCGCATGATCCCATCAATCTTGGCAAAGGATGGACGGAGTTTGACTACGACAATGGTTTTTCAAAACCAGTCAAGGTGATCAATGATGCTGCCATGCAGGCGGTCGGCTCCTATGACGGGGGACGCATGCTTTTTCTCGGCCTTGGAACTGGGCTCGGGTCGTGCCTCATCTGTCAGCATGTGATTGTTCCGACGGAACTCGCGCATATGCCATTCAAAAAGGGTGGCACATTTGAGGACTACGTTGGGAAGGGGGCGCTCAAGAAGAATGGACGAAAGCGCTGGGAAAAGAATGTCCATAAGACCGTTGAGATTCTCTCTGCGGCACTCTTGCCCGACTACGTTGTCATTGGCGGGGGCAACGCGGCAAACCTCAAGGAGATGCCGGCCAACTGCAGGCTGGGCGACAATGCGAATGCTTTCGTCGGTGGCTTCAGGCTTTGGGAGCCGGAGTGGGCGAATTCAGTAACTGTGTACGACCGCTAAGGGGAAAGAGTCCACCAATGCGGGGGGCATTCGAGCGACTGATGCTCCAGAGCACGGCTGTACCAAGCAGCATCATGCCGATGGACAACAGCATCGGCAGCGTGAGAACACCAATCATGAAGACGTTGTCGTCGGCCTGACGCAACTGCTCACTCAAAAGCCGTGCAGCACCATATGTGACCAGGAATGCACCTGCGATGATGCCGGGGCGGCGCGGTCGCAACCACACGAGGAGGAGGACTCCAAACAACAGAGGGCCATCCGTTGCTGCCTGAAGAAAGTTGTTGGGCCAGTAGGCGGTCAGCAACGGCTCAAGCTTCACGATGACATCTTCGCGGTGGTTGTATGCGGCCTCCACAATGGCGCTCGGTAGTGGCACTGCTGGATCAACGAGTGGTGCGAGCGGTTGGAGAGATTCCACTGGGAAGTTGGGATCAAAAATTTCCTGCGGATACTTCACAGACCACCAAGGCGGATTTGCCTGCATCGATGCAGGCAGCGCCTTTCCCCAGAGTTCGCCATTGACCCAATTGGCAAGTCGCCCGAAGCAAAGGCCGGGTGGAGCGGCGAATGCCATGCAATCAATCACGTGTGCAATCGAGATTCCATACCGTCGCGCGAACACGACGCCGGCAACCACCGTGCCGATGATGCCCCCGTGACTGGCCATGCCTCCCTTGTGAATGTCGAGCAGACCCCACCAAGGCAATCCCTCATGAAACGTGATGAGAAGGCGCGGTTCATAGAACACCACATGACCGAGGCGCCCGCCTGCAACGACACCGATGATGATGTAGGTCAAAAGATCCGCAACTTGCGAGGTCGAAAGCAGGATTCGTCCGCTCTTCGCGAGTGTTCGAAGCAGCAGCCAGCAACACAGAAAGCCCAGCATGTAGGAAAGTCCATACCAACGCACACCGACACCCGGCGAAATCTCGACCGCCATGGGACTCATTTGGTGAACGATGGATGCGATCACCCCCGTAGCATCTCCACTTCTGCATGGGAACGCCAGTCACACCACTGCAGCCGAGTGAGTTTCCACGGCAAGAAAGGCCGGGCGATCTCACGCCCTTCCTGCGACTGTTGATCTCTGGACAAACGCTGACGATCGACCAAGCGCAGGCAGCCTTTGGCGAGATGATGGGGGGGCAGTCCCATCCCGCCGAGGTTGGCGCGCTGCTGGCACTGCTCGCACGCCGGCTACCCACCGTAGAAGAGTTGACGGGTGCAGTTTTGGTCATGCGTTCCCATGTCACGGCACTCAAGACTTCCATCGATCCTTCGCGCATCCTTGATACAGCCGGAACGGGGGGAGCGCCGAAGGCGTTCAACGCCAGCACACTCGCGGCGATCATCGCGGCTTCACAAGGCGTTCATGTTGCAAAGCACGGGAATCGATCGCGGACGGGGCGTGGTTCTGCGGAGGTCCTTGAAGTGCTCGGTTTGCCACTTGAACTGGGACTCGAAGGTCAGCGCAGGTGCCTCGAGCAAGCGCACTTCGCGTTTTGTTTCGCCCCAAACCACCATCCAGCAGCTCGACATGCCATGCCCATTCGCAAGGCACTCGGGTTTCCAACGATTTTTAATCTCGTTGGACCTCTGACCAATCCGGCGTATGCGCGTCGGCAGGTCGTGGGCGTGTATGACCGAGCATTCGTTCCACTGATCGCTTCCGTTCTTCGTGAACTCGGCACCGAACATGCGCTCGTCTACCACGGTCTCGATGGACTCGATGAAATGACGACAGGTGCATCGACACTGCTGGCAGAGGTAAAACGGACTGCACAAGGCGGCTCCGTCCATATGCGTGAGATCACGCCTGAGTCGGTTGGCGTTCGGCACGGCAATCCACTTTCGGTTTCACCTTCGAGCCTTCCCGAGGCTGCCCAACTGTTTCGCGATGTTCTTTCCGGACGCGCAGCGTCGATTGCCATGGAAATGAGCGTGATCAATGCCGCCGCCGCTTTGGTGGCTGGTGGTTGTGCTGAGAACCTGACGGAGGGGACAGCATTCGCTCGAAAGTCCATCGCATCAGGTGCTGCGGGAGCCGCACTTGAACGCCTTATCACTGTTGCGCGCAGCGCATGAATATCACTGCCTCTTATCCTCTTCCCAACCATGACCGACGCTTCTCCCGCACCTCCGACTGCCGACTCCGCCGCCACCCGCGAAGCGCTCGTGCTCATCCAGCAGTACGCAACACCCCTGATCACTTCTTGCATCATCCTGATCATTGCGTACTTCCTCTCGACATGGAGCCGACGCATCGTGCTGCGTGCATGCGAACGCTCGGAGATCGATACGACACTCGCACGCTTCTTTGCCAAGCTGACGCGCTGGCTCATTCTGATTATTGCAGTCACTTTTGTACTCAACCGATTTGGGTTCGAGACCGCGAGCTTCTCCGTGCTGCTTGGTGCCGTTGGCCTTGCCGTCAGCCTTGCGTTCCAAGGAACACTGTCGAACTTTGCTGCGGGGGTGATGCTGATGGTCTTTCGACCCTACAAGATCGGCGACACCATTCAAGCCGCTGGCCAGGTTGGCACAGTGGATGAAATCGACCTTTTCTCGACGACAATTGACACAACCGACAATCGGAGAATCTTCGTTCCAAACAGCATGATCTTCGGTGCGGTGATCACCAACAACAGTTCCCATCCATTGCGGCGAGTCGAAGTACAGGTGGTACTCGAGCATGGGGTTGATTCTGATACGGCGCAGAAGGTGCTCGTGCGTGCAGCGCAGCAAGTGCAGGGCCGATCCACCGAATCGCCTGACGCTTTTATTCATGACATCACTGCACTTGGTGTTGTCTGGTTGGTCTATGTGTGGGGACCTTCTTCAGACGTGGTGAGATTGCGCCGCGACCTGCTCCAAGAAGTGCATCAAGGGGTGCGATCGGCAAACTTGCCGTTCGCTGTTTCCAACAACTTGCCAGGGAACTGAAGTTTGGGATGACCAAGAAGGCGCGCTTGGCCGCGCCCTAGCTTGCGGACATGTTGCGCCAGTCGGGGGGTGGGCATGTTCAGCACGTGCCGCTGTTTCCAATTGCAGCGGTCGCACTCTTCTGCGGCTGCTGGATTGGCACCCTCCACCCACTGAGTGGGCATCACATCGCACTCCTTGCGCTGATGGCAGCAATCGGTGTGATCATTCTTTGGATTGTCGCACGGCAATGGATTGGTCTTTGGATGTTGATCGCACTGTGTGCCCTTGGCGGATGGCTCTCTGTTGCTCGTGATGCGGTGGAGTGGGATTCCGTATTGGCCAGGTGCGGCACAGTGGACTTCACGCGGCGGCGATTGGTTCATCTCCAAGGGATTGTCGTCTCCACTCCGCGTACGGATGAGCGTGCTTTCCGCCGCGAGCTGATTGCCTGTGGAGCACTGGATGAAGATGTACTCGCTCGTTTTGTTCCAGACGAGCCGTCCACACGGTTCCTGCTTCACGCCAGCTGTTCTGTCGATGGGGGAGATACATCGCCCGTGAATGCAACCGTGCAGGTTGTTGTTTCTGCCAGCGCAGTTCCATGCAGTCCGGGCGAAAGGATCCGTATTCGCGGCTGGCTGAGTGGGTTCGGACCACCGCGGAATCCTGGCGGATTCGATATGGCGTGTTGGGCTCGTGACCGCCGCATCGCTGGCTCGCTGCACGTGGAAACCGCTGCCCTCATCCATTCGTGTGGGCAAGCGGATACCCCCGCGGCTTGGGTCGCGCGTTGGCGTGGGACAGTTGATGAAACGCTTCGGCGCATCATTGCCAGCGACCAACTGGATGCATCGGCTCTCGTCGCTGCATCCACAACGGGTGCTTCTCTACCGGGACTTCGTGGTGTGAGTCGACTGTTTGCCGCGTGCGGCATCCAGCACCTTGTGGCAATTTCTGGTTTCAACTTTGCAGTGCTTTCGGGCACCGTGATGTGCTGTCTTGGCTTCTTTCGCACTCCGCAACAACTTGTGAGTGTTGTGCTCCTCGGACTGGCTGCCCTGTTCGCGCTCTCCATTGAGCCTGAGATCTCTTCGCTCCGCGCCGCGTGGATGGGTGGATGCGTGGCGCTGACCGGTATCTGGGGGCGGCGGATGCCATTTTGGGTTGTTCTGGCAATCAGCCTCGGACTGCTGCTGATCGCAGATCCACTCTCGGCACATGATCCGGGATTGCAACTGAGTTTCGCGGCAATCCTTGGCCTTCGCATCGGTAGCCATGTTGTGCAAAGGTGGGTGAACAGTGTTCTTGCTGGTCCACACCTCATGATGGTGTTGTTTCGACGCGCACTCCAGCCTCTCTGCGCGGCGGTTGGTGCGTGGACCGCGACACTGCCGGTGATCTGGATGCACTTTGGATCGGTTCCACTTCTCTGTATTCCATGCACACTGCTCTTGTCCCCCATCTTTGCGTCGATGGTTGTCCTCGCGAACGTCGCGGTCGCCACAGATCCAGTTTGGTCGTGGGGGGGTCGTGCAATCGGACGCGTGGCCGTGTTGCATGCTCGGGCAGTGCTGCATATTGCGCGCGAGACTGCGCAGTGGCCAGGGGCGCTTCCAACGCCGGCACGTGGTTGGACCGTCGACGATGAAATCCCGTGGCGCAGCCGAATCGACATGTTGGATGTCGGGAATGGCTCCTGCTATCTGATTCGCTGTGGGGAGCACTGTGTTCTCTATGACTGCGGCAGTCTTGGAGCAACGGCCATCGGTTCACGGACGATCCTGCCTGCGCTCTTTGCGCTGGGTGTGAAGCGCATAGATTGTCTATTCATCTCCCATCCGAATCTGGATCACTTCGGTGCACTTCCCGAGATCGTGCGTGGTATCGATGTGGGAGAAGTCGTTGTCACCGATGCGTTTCTTCGTTGGGCGGAACAGAGTGGCGGACCAGTCGCTGCAGCTCTTCAGGCGGTGGCAGACGCGCGCGTACCCCTGCACTGCATGCGGCTGGGTGATATTGCATCCTGGGGTGTTGTGAAGGTCACTGTGCTTCATCCCTCTTCCGATGATCCTGCGCTGGATGCGAATGATGGAAGTCTGGTGGTACGCATCGATGCTGACGATCTGTCCATCTTGTTGACTGGGGATCTTGCGCGAAAGGGTTGCCCACACGTTCTTGCATCTGGCGGCAAATCACTTCAAAACATCCACGTCCTTGAACTGCCTCATCACGGCAGCTTTCAGCCAGCCGCAGCAGCACTTGTTGAGCACATTCGTGCGCCCATCGTTCTCCAATCCACGGGACTACAGCGCTGGCGGAGCGATCGCTGGAGGGAGTTGATGGATGACTCGCTGCGACTTGTGACGGCGCGAGACCATGCGTGTGCAGTGCTGGTGGATGACGCTGGTCGACTCCACGTAGGGCGATGGGGGGGTGATCGCTATATCTGGAATGCGACGGATACTCGGCTGACTTTGAAGCCGAAATCAGTTGGTATTGAGGAGCAGGGGCCGAGTGAGAATGACAGTGTCGCCGACTGGCCCATGACGAGCCTCCTCAACCTCGATTTCGAGCTCACCCGCGACAATTGGCAGCGCGATCGAGTGACGGGAATTGCTGCCCGACATCGGCTGACGAAGCAGTTCCTTTCCGCCCTGCCGAATAACCAACACCACATCTCCCCACCGACGAAATGCGAGCGGGATCTCGGCAATGGCCGACAGGGTGGTGAAGCCCTCGGGGATTTCATAGATGAGCCGTATCGGCCCCCGAAGGGTGATGGTCGCCGCGGAGAGGGGGGCACTCCGCCCATCTGTGACTCGCGGCGGTTCCTGATGTGAGCGTGGAAGTGCGGGAGCATTTGCATCTTCGATGCGAGGTGCTTGGTCAGCCAATGATTGAAGCCGTGCCGGTTGCAATGCGACACCGTCAATATCCTCGACTGTCAGCGGCAAATTCGATCTTCCTGCCACGAGCGCCAGCCCTCGCAAGGCAAAGCCGCCGGCGAATCCGCCATCGATCTGCGCCGCATCGAACACCGATCCATCGTTGAGCCACACTCGGAGCGGTCCACCCTTCTGCTCGGCGTGTACGAGAGCCATGCCAGCAATACGTTCGACTGGTACTGGCTGCACGCTGCCCTGAACTTCCATCTCGACCTCGGTTCCAACTGACTTCACGAATCCACTGACTCGATCGCCATTTCGAAGCAGAATCACGTCCGAGTCCGAAGCCACCAGAGTGGTCAGGAGTGGCTCGAACTGAATCAGAGCCGTTTGGTCAAGTGGAATCGACACATTTCCAAGTCCACTGTGCTTCCAGCGAGAGACGCTGCCGCTCTCCACTGCGGCAAATCCTCCGAATGATCCAACCAACACTTGTCCATCGGCAAGTTGAATGACCCCGAGTGGACGACGCTGCTTGACCGCAGTCTCGCGCCTTGGAACCCAACCGATCGCGCCCTTCAACAAGTCCGATCCATCTGGTCCTCGGATGGCCCCGGCCGGGTCCAGAACTCCAGTTTGCCATGACCCGTTTGCCACAAGCACATCAATCTCAGTTGGTGCCTGCACTGTCTGCGACTGAGTGACCGCGAGAAGAGATGCAAGAAGAACGGCAAACATGATTCAGCGCTGAAAGATCGGAAGGTATCGACCTGGCATCTGGAGCACGATAAGTGCCATCGATGTCGCATAGGACTCGCCCGCTTGATGATCCACCCACGACCCATCCGCACTCTGCTCTTCAACGAGCTCGGCTCGTGCTCGGCGCCACCAGCTTTGCCATCGTTCGCCACCTGCGAGATACATCGCTTGCGTGGTGTAGTACTGCCCGTAGTAGTAGTGAGCCTGAGACTGCGGTCCACCCATCGCACCAACGCCTGCGTTGTTATCGAGGTAGTCCAAACCGCGTTCAATGGAGTCATCCTCATAGATGCCGGCATAAAACAGACTCGCGACACCCGCTGCTGTACGTGGCCATGCGCTCGTTCCTGGTTGCCGCATGTAACGGAACCCACCATCGGGGTTCTGGCAATCACGCACATAGCGAACCGCGCGATCGATCGATTCACGCGGCACTTTGATGCCGGCATTCCGCGCACTTCGAAGTGCCATCACCTCACAAATCGTCACCGAAACGTCCGCATCAAAAGGAACGGGGTTGTAGCGCCAACCACCTTCATCGTTCTGACTGTTGATGATCAAATCGATGGCACGAACAAGAGCATCGCGTACCCGAGCATCACTTGGATTCATTCCATAGATCTCGCCCAGGAATAGGGTGGCAAACCCATGGCCATACATCGGACCAGTTGTTCCGTCGGTTGCGAGCAGACCGCTCTCTGCTGTGTTTCGTAGCACAAACTCCAGAGCCTTCGCCACTTGTTCGCCATAGCGTCCACGCCCTGGCACATTGCCATCGGCCATAAAGGCAAGACCACCAAGAGCTGCAACGGCAATATGACGCCCATAGCGACCTCGCCCAAATGATCCATCGTCATTCTGAACTTCTGCAAGGTATGCAAGCCCGCGCTCGATCGCCTTCTGCTGCGCGGGGTTGATCTCATCTTCCGCAGGTTTGTTCTCCGCACCTGCGGCCACCACTCTTTGCTCCTTCGGATCTGAAGCACCTTGCACACTCTGCTTCGCATCTTGCGATGCCATTGCCAACACTCCAACCATGCTGCCCAGCAGCAATGCTGCCGGCCAATGCGGCCATGACACGGCACAAACGGAGGTGTTCTCCCTCATTTTCGTGCCTCCTCTGCGATGCGGCGGTAGTAGGCCTCCGTCCATCGTCGATAGACAGCAGACATCTTCTCCCGAATGCCTTGCTGCACCAGATCGCGTGTACGCGGTGGCAAGTTGCCCCACTCTGAGTCTGTCTCTGAAAGAGCGCCACCCTCAATTGGATCCACTTGCTCAGGCATCTCGCCTGGGTTGTTCCCATCACCGCCCTGTTGGCGCTGTTCCTTTCCTTGTTCTCCCTCTCGACCCTGACGAGCTGCACGGCGCTGCGCTTCCTCGCGGCGACGGCGTTCGGCGGCCTGTTCAGCCGTCTCGCCCTTCTTCTGATCTTTGCCGCCCTGTTGCCCCTGCTGTTGTTGCTGCTGCTGTTGCTGTTGGCTCGAGGAGGAACTGCTTGAGCTGGACTGTTGTTGCTGTTGTTGCTGCTGCTCCGCCGTGTTGATCAACGCGTCAAGTCGAGCAAGCACATCCTCTTGCACGCGCTGGACCGCTGTACCGAAATCTCGGTCTCCGAGCAACGCTCCGCTCCGTCTCATTCCCTCAATCGCAGCCTCGAGTGTGTTCTTTGCCTCCTGCTCAGTCAAAACACGCTTCAGGTTGCTCGACCGATCGCGCGCACTCTCTTGTGCGGATTTCGTTCCATCACCACCACCGATACCCAGCAGTTCATCAAGTGAACGCTCTTCGTTTGGTGGGGGGGATTTCGGATCTTGTGTACTCGTCGGCACAGGTGGTGTTGGATTGGTTTGGGGAACCTGCGCAAAGGCACATGATGTGGCAACACACACCGCAATCCAAGGACTCCTCGCCACGATGCCCATCATGGTGCTACCTCGTTCTTTCCATTGTTGGCATCTTCATCGTCACGCTGTTCTTCCTTTGGTGGAATGACGGTTGCAGCGCGTTCCTGCATCTGCCTCTCCACTTCACGGCGCAACTCATCGGCCAGCGATGCCAGTGACTCTTGTCGCCTCATCAATTGAGCCGCTCTTTCCACTTGCCCGGCGGTGCCACCTGCACTCTTTGTGCGGTCATAGATGCGCTGCTGCAGCGAACGGATCACCTTGAGTTCCGCCAGGGGCGGAATCGCCGGCTTGTCACCACCGCTCCCTCCACCACCGCCTCCACCGCCGCCAGCTTGATTGCCCTCATCTGCAAATGGATCCTTCTTCTTCTTTCCTGACTGCCCAAGGGCTTCTGCAATCTCACGAACTGTCTGAAGCACCTCGCGCTGAGCATCGGTCGTCGATTGCGTCGGAAGGCCCTTCCGCAGCTCCTCAGCTGCATCCGAAGAACTTGCACGCGCCACATCGAGTGCCTCCACGAATGCAGCAGACTTTTTGACATCATCTGACCCATCCGAGATTTCACGAATCGTTTGGCCAATTCGCTCCTGATCGACACTGAGTCGTCTCGCTTCGACAAGAGCACGACGATCACCAGCGACTCCAACAAGTGAACTCGAAGCCGTCCATACGCCCTCCTGACGATCCGCGAGTTCTGTAAACCGCTTGGCAAGTTCCTGAGCTCTCTGTTGCCGCTCCTGCTCTTCTGTGCGCTGCTCCTGCTGGCGTACCGCGTCGAGTGCCTCGCGAAAGAGCTGTGTGGCACGAGTGGTTTGCTCTTGCGCAATTCCAACATCCAGGGGTGACGACGCGAGTGCATCTGCAGCACGGATTTCGGCTTCTGAACCCCGTTCCACAAGCCTCACAATTCGCTGCAGACTTGATCCACCCAGCCGAGCCTGATCTGCGATGGCTGCCGCATTTACTGCGACATCCGATGCCTGGCGGGCAGCGGCTGAAGACCCCGCTGCCCCTTCCTCCGCACCCGCCGCGACCAGGCTCACAACACTTTCCTGGGCACTCTGCGCTTCTTGGATGATCTGCTCAAGCGCTTGTGCGACTGTTGCCAATCTCCGTTTGAGTGACTGAGCACGGCTTATGTCGCTCTCCTCAAGATCCTGCATCATGCGCTGCACCGTCTGCAGTGCACTGGCCGATGCCTGTTGTGCGGCATCCATTTTGTTTGCGCGGGTTGAACGCTCGGCTTGATCCATCCGGGATTGCAGCGATTCGCTCTCGCCACGCTGCGCGGCTTGTCGCAGGCTCTGCGCACGCTCAGGATCGTCGCCGCTCACACGCTCTGCACGCTGACGAAGATCTTCCATCGCCTCACGTGCGGCTTGTGCTGCATCGCGTGTTGCTTGAGCAGCTCGCTCAAGCCCCGCAATCTCTTCTGAACCGAGCTCTGACTCGCTTCGTCCAATTGTCTTTGCTGCTGCGCGCGTACGTTCCATATCAGCTTTGGCTATCGCTTCTGCCACCCGCTGCAACCTTTGGGTGGCGGCGAATGATTCTCGGTCGCGGTCGAGCAGTTCTGAGAGATCGGCGATCTCCGAGTCCACTTCTTGTTGTGCCGACTTTGCCTGCTCCAGAAGTCCCGTCACTTCACCAGACTCTGAGGCTTCTACACCTTGCTTGGCTGCCTCTTGCAATGCATCCCTCGCACGATCACTTTGTGTTTGTGCAACCTCAGTGATATCGCCCGCTGCATCAAGCAGGCTTTCGGTGGCATCGTCTTCTGCGACGTTCTGTTGAAGCCGAGTACGAAGCGATGCGAGCATTCTGGTGAGCGCATTGATGCGCTCACCAATTTCTGCTTGCGGACGGACTTCGGCAGAAGCGTCATCGTCACGCTCGATGAGGCTGCGCTGGCGTTCACCAGCTCTTTGGGCCGCTTGGCGAATCGCGGCCAACATGCCCCGCGTTTCCTCGGAGAACTGCTCATCACTTATGATCTTCAAACGACGAGGCCCTGAGCGGACTGGTGCACGTCGAAGTCCATCCGTTTCCATGGTGTCCACGGCAACGGCGACGATTTCAATCACATCGCCTGGTTGACCGCCCGACGAAGACACGTCGAGTGTGGTCGCTGCTTCGACTTCTCGTTGGCCATCGCCTGCTGTGCTGGTCAAACGCTGTTGCCAGGTTGTGCCAAGTGACGCATCGATGTGCAGTTCAAAAACGCCCACATCATCACGGACCACACCCCTCAGCGGTATCGAGGCGCTTTGGAGAACCGTCTGATCCGATTCGGGCATTGTCATCCGTGGTTCGGGAGGTTGATCGGTCCGCACATCGACCGCTATCTCGATCGGCGTGACATTGGCAACCTGATACTCATCACGCAGAATCCAATCAAACACGATGCTTGCACGCGCAGTCCACAGGAGGGTCCATGCATCACCAGCCTGAACAAGCCGAAGATCTTCGGGTGCTTCTGCAAGCTTGCCATCTGGATGTGTGCACTCGATCGAGGATTTCACCCACGCAGCTCGGGCGTCATCGGAGTCCTCTGGGACACGCGCGGAGCTCGTCGGTCGGATTGTCACCGCACAGGTGGATCCGGCGAGCACGGGCTCCAGTAAACGACCCCGCCGACCCGTGCAGTCACCGAGTGATTGACGAATGATGGGCAGTGCCGATGCATACGCGGGTGGATTCACCACAATGGAGGCCTCCACGATGCCCGGTGCTTCACGTAGATCGATTCTTTGAATCGGCGTCTCCACTTCGGTGGTCAAGAATTGAAACTCGACGGCATCAGCGCCGGCTTCGACCATTCGCTCAAAGCGGCGCTGGCCTTGGTGCACCATCGCGATCCGCTCCCATGGTCCAGTCGTCTCGCCACGCAAACGCCGAAGTCGAACCCACACAGGGTCCTCATCGACATTGCCACGCACCAAATCGACTGCAAGTGGCAGTGCGATCTCGCGTGGGTGATGTGTGTTGCTGACCGCGGATCGCAATTCGGTTCGCGCCGGCCATTCCAAAGCGATCCAAGGGGCGCAAAATCGAACCAGACCCGTCGCTGCGAGTTGTGGAGCGACAAGGAAGGCGCCCACCCACACAGCCCCCAGGAGCGCCAACAATTGCAATTCACGATTCAGCCGTTTGGTCCGAACAAGAGCACGTACTGCATCATCTGGTACCTGATGAGCCGCGGACTGCGCCACAGCTCTGGCGAATGGATTCTGTTGCAAACCTGGATCAGTCGAGAACTCCACTCCAGATGCAACGATGCCGCATGTCGCTGGAAGTTGACGCTCCAGTTCAAGGGCAAGGTGGACGCGCCCGGGTGCCGGCAGCAACGCTGGACGCACCTTTTTGCGAAAGCGCCAGATGCCAAACGCCACAAGTGCGCCGAGCACACACCAGCGCATGATGGATGGAAAACGGAATGCAGCATCAAGCAGCACACACCCTGAGGCCACGGCGATCATGGCCCTTGCCATCGCTGTCAGCGCGGCGCCAACACGGACGGTTCTGATACGACGAGCCGCCGCATCAAGATTGCGGATCAGGGTGGTGACATCGGACATGATGAAGTATTGAAAATCCTACGCCAGACGCAAGAAACGGCGCCCAACAAGTTCTGCAAAGATCAACACAAACATCAGCAGAATCGCTGCGGGGCTGTTCCAAAGCGGATCAACAATTGCACGCTCAGATACGGATGAGCGCTTGGGAAGCACTTGCCTCAGACGTTGCAGTTGGTCCGGCTGAATCATCGTTCCACCAGTTCGTGCCGCCAGATCGGCAAGAAACATGTGGTCAGCCTGTGGTTGCCCCAGCTCAATGTCGCGCCTCACCACGTCGACCATGACTTCCCGTGTCCCGGTCCGCGCTGAATCAACTCGTATGCGGCACCGACCCGCGGACACTGGTGTCCAATTTCCGATCCAACCACTTCCCTCACGCACAAGTTGAACCACGGTCCGTGAACCACGCCGTTCACCTTCCATTTCCTCAATTTGGGCCTCAAGGGGTGCATCACCTGCCGTATCTGCAACGACCGACTCGCGCGCATCAAGGCGAATGATGGACGATAGACCTGTCTCGGGGCTCCTTGGCTCTACCGAGAGTTGGAAAGGGTCACTCGAGTTTGGGGCGCTTCCTCGAGAGAGCATTCGAATCAACTGAATCCAGAAACGCTCCTGATACGACTCTCCGACGCCATGCCGCCATCGCCACGTCTCATCAGTCCCCACATACACCACTTGACCGGCACCGTATCGCATGGCGATCACGAGCGGCCATGTTGCTCCTGACGCACTGCGCGCAAGGCCAAGGACCTCCGCAGATGGTTTGAGGGTGCTCATGTCGATCCGTTGTGCCCACTCCAAATGTCCCCGGCTTCCATCCTCCGACAATGCTGAGGGCCAAGGGCTTCGTGCATCCTCCCCAAGACCAAGTACGCCGACGCGACTCGCCATTGGTGTTGGCTGCATATGGATGCGCTCGTCATGTCGCTCTGGATTTGATCGCATGGGGAGCAGATCATCGAGTGGTGTGCCTCGCCAAGACATTGGTGTTGATCTTTCGCCGGCAATCCACAACAGCCCGGCCCCACGATCGCCGACAGCAAATCGAATCTCATCCGCCTGCGCTTCTGAAATGCTTCCGCTTGGTACATCGCCCATCACAAAGAGATCGAAATCCGAAAACTCCTCGCGTATCCGAGGCAGGCGCTCCAGTGGTGCGTTGCCTTCCTGTGCAAAATCTCGGTCTGCAGAGAGCAGCATGACAGAACTTTCCAACGATTCTTCACGCACAAGGATGTTCTTCAGATAGCGGTATTCCCACCGTGGATATCCCTCGATGTAGAGAACACGCAAGGGACGATCCACAACATCCACCGTGACCAGTGCTTCGTTGTTGGTTGAAACCAGATCACTGCCCGAACCTCGAACCCTGACTCGCCAAGTATTCGGCCCAGCTCGGTCGCCAGCCGCAGTCAAAACCGTTTCACTCCTGCCTTCAGTGAAGTCAGAATCCGTCAGTTCAACGGTGTCGACGACTTGTCCCGTCGACTCGTTCACTAGTTCGACTTGCACCGAGCCACGGATTGAACCACCCGTTGATCGAACGACCGCCGTCAAGGGCAATCGATCGCGCACAAATGCACTCGCTGGCGCTGTCACTTCGGCCACCGCAAGATCAATGATCGCTTCCGAGGCTCCAAGCGGAATGGTGAACAGCGGTATGGCGCGTGCCTGCAACTGCCGAAGTGTGCCTGGCGCCAGTGGTCTGGTTACGCGTCCATCGCTGATCAAAACAATGCCACTCGCTGGGCGTCCTGCAAGACGACTCAGCGCCACATCGATCGGCATTCCGATATCTGTGTCCCATCCATCCGCAGGTCCTGGCTCGATTGGTGAAATCTCGCGGGTGGTTCCATCGAATCCAATCCAGACGACGACACGCCCGTCTGTCACTTGATTCCACACTGGATCTGCCAGGACTTCGCTCGCTTGCGCTTCTCGTGTTTGGCGTTTTCCGTTTGATGTGGGTGCGTCTTCGATCTCAAGGCTTCGACTGCGATCCACAAGCACCACAACCCAGTCGGGCTTGTTTTCAAGAATTGGAAGACGGAGCAGCGGGCCCGAGAACAACACGACAAGGAAAACAATGGTGAGAAATCGGAGCACGCCAAGAACGGACCGAACGCGGCGACTTCCCACCAGCCCTTGATAGCCAAACACCGCAACCGCGACTGAGAGAATGACCACCAACAACCACATCCACGCATCCAACGGATGTTGCCAAGCAAACTCAAGTCCCGTGGCATCATTCGGAATCACGTCAATGCCAAAAAGCCACCGAAGGACGCTTTGTGTTGTCATCGCCGAGCTCCAAAGAGAGCGTGTGATGTTGCCCCGGCTGATGCTCTGCGCGCGAGCCATGACTCAAAGAGCAAACAAATCAGCGCGCCAACGAAGAACCATGATGCAAGAGAAACACCATCCAATGCTGGGGCCACCGGCAATTCAGACTCGTCTTCCCTCGCGATCGGTACGCCAGGTGCAGCTGCAATCACCCTATCCATGGTTGGTGGCTCTGGGAGCTTGGCATCAAACCCCTCGAAAAGAGCCACTGCTTCTCCGCTTGGAGTTGGGCGAATAGATGTTGAAAGTAGATCGACATTCGCAACCACCCAGGAGACTCGTTGGCCACGTGCGTCCAGTGCCTGATAGACGCCGGGGACTTGGATTGGCTGTGTTGCTCTTCCTTCGAAATCAAATGCGATTGTGCGTGATTCGGGCATTCCAAACAGGGATGCGCACATCATTGGTTCGAGGGTGACCGCTCCGGCCACGCTCACGGTTCCGCCAACTTGTTGAATGGTCGCGCGTTCAATGCGAGCGATCGACTGCCTCAAGACCTCTTGCACCAAGGGAACCATCAGGGGCTTTGTTGGTAGTGATGTCCACTCTGTGACGAGCGCGGTCGACATCAGCAGCACAGATCCTCTGCAGTCGGAGGGCTGCGCACGAACCAAAAGGGGTGATCCATCGCTGAGTGAAAGCAGTACTTCGGCCGTGTTGGTGGGTACGCGAATCTCAAGCGATTGATTGACCACCACGGGTTGCAGAAGTATGTCGAGTTCCGATCCGAGCTGCGCCAATAAGGGGTGGGGTGTTTGTCCTGCTTCGATTCTGCGCGCGGGAAATCCGTTGTTGTCAGGTGTTTCTTGTTCTTTCTTTGATCGCTCGACCAACCATCCAAGTGAGAATGCTCTTTGGAAGTCTGGGCTCCAGACCACTGACTTATTCGTTGGTGCAAAAATCCAGACGACCATTCCATCGCGAACAGCCTGTGACAACACGCTCCATCCGGCCACATCCATACTGTCGGGTCTCAACACCATGACTGCCTGTACCCCTCGCAGGCGAACCGCATCAAGCGCAGCTGGATCAGCCACTTCCACCGTGACATCCGTTCCATCGACAGGAACAAGCGCACGCGTCAACCAGGTGGCAGGAGTGTCCTCGTTCTCACTTGATGAATCGGGAACCGCCCGATCAAGGAGAAGTACTCGTATCGATCCCGCCCCAGAGATGACCCCATAAGCCACATTGTCCGCCGGCTGCCCATCCGCCTCCAACAGCTTTGCTTCAACAACAAGATCTTCGCGCTTTTCAGATGATGGGGATGTCACTGCACCGTCCACCCGAGCAAGCACTTGTCCACTATCCCACTCCACACGAAGTGTGTTTCGTGAACCACCATCCGTCCGAACTTCGATTGTGGAACTTGAAGTTGGAAGCGTGTTTCCATCCCGTTGCAACATGACTCGAAGTGGGTGTTGGTCGCGATTCGGAAGTGGACCCGATGATCGCGTTTCGATGGCAACGACCTGAACGTTCGCTGGTTGGTCTTGTTGTGGATCAAACAGAACTGTTGTGGCACGTTTTCCAGATGCCTTCAATGCGCTGTCGGATTGTTTCGGTTCGGAAGCTCCACGCGTGGAGCCACCAAAGGATCCCATTCGAAAGTCACTGAGAACGATGACATCACGGCCACCCTCCGCGGCGCTTGCTGCGGCCGCTACCACATTGGACCCCTCGAATGAAGGTGTCGTGATCATCAATTCTGAACGAACCGCATCGAGGTCGCTTGATGGCGGCCACACGATTGGACGCGAACCAACGCCTCGCAATATTCCGATGCGGTCGCCTGGTTCAAGTTGTGTCATCAGCTCCAGTGCTCGCTCTTTTGCTTCGTCCCATCCGCTTGATCCATCGCGCACGACCTGCTGAGCGATACCGTCGTCAAGCACGATCGCTCTCTCACGAGTTTGCGATCGCAAGGCAGTGGAGTCCGCCAATGATCGCTGGAGGAGCGGGCCGGCAATGGCCAGCCCAGCCGCGAGTACAAGAAGACAGCGAACCATCAGAAGCAACCACTGATCGAACTGTCGTGTGCGGGCGGTCCGCTCCAGCGCACGCCTGAGAAGCGCCATCGCCGCCCACTCCACAGGTTGATGTTTGCGGCGCAGAAAGAAATGAATCAGAATCGGCAGGGTCGTCCCCGCGATTGCCGCAGCAACCAAACCAAGTGATGCGAATGTCATCCGCGGACTCTCCGCCGCAGTATGGCTTCGCGGCGCGCCAACAACGACGAGAGGATTGGTCCCACAGACTCGTGTGAGTCAAAAACCTCCATATCGAATCGGAAGTTCCTTGCAATGCGGTCCATGTCGGCAAGATGCTTTGCCAGCTCATCGAGGTATGCCGATCGAATCTTCCGTGTCTCGACCTCCAGCTTGGGTTCTCCCTCAAGTCCGACAAATGCAGCATCCACATCGATGTTGAAGGTGCGTTCCGCACGGTCGAGCACGGTGACGAGGATCACATCGTGACCCCGGTGACCAATCCTTGAAAGCGCCGACTGAACGACCGCGGGTGGCGCCAGGAAGTCGGAGATGATGATGAAGAGCGTTTGTTGGGAGTTTTGGCTCACCGCCTGATCGGCGACTCGCTCCCACGACACCGCAGCATCCACAGGATCCGAAGCCAAACACCTGACGACCGATCGCCAGTGATCGTTACTGCCTGAGCGGCGAACGCCACTCCGTATCCCATCAGCGAAAATGCCGAGTCCAACTTGATCGCGCTGGCGAAGTGCGAGAAAGGAAATCGCCGCTGCGATGGCTGTTGCGTGGTCATACTTGGTCCAGACATTTCGTCCTCGCTGTGCCTTTGTGCCGCCCCAACCGGACTTCGTCGTCAGGGTTCCAAACTGCATGGACGCTGAACCATCCACCAAGACCACCACATTGAGATTCGTCTCTTGTTGAAACTGCTTCACCTGCAACTTGTCGCTGCGGGCAAACACCTTCCAGTCCACATGGCGAACGCTGTCCCCAGACACATATTGGCGGTGTGATGCGAAATCCGTGGCAGACCCCTTGCGTGGTGACACATGCATCCCATTCATCAGGCCTTCGGCGATGCGCTTTGCCCGAAGCTCAAATGGTGCAAGTTGGGCCAGCGTCTCTGGTGCGAGATACTGCTCAGCTCTCAGTGACGTTGTGGGTACTTCTGCCATTCATCACGCCGCACTATCCAATGGAATGGTCTTGACAAGATCCTGGACGACTCGATCTGCGTCGATACCGTCGGCCTGAGCGTTGAAGTTCAGCATGATGCGATGACGCATGACTGGAAGAACGACTGCATGCAGGTGGTGCGGCATCACATGCTTTTCGCCGCTTAGTAATGCTTGGGCTTTCGCTGCGAGAATCAGGTACTGACCCGCACGAGGGCCTGCGCCCCATGAGACATAATCTCGAATGAACTTTGGCGACGACCCATCGAGTCTTGTTGCCCGCACAAGTCGAAGGGCATAGTGGATCATGTGGTCTGCCACGGGAATCTCGCGCACAATCTGTTGGATGCGAAGACACTCCGCGGCGCCAATGACTTCGTTGGGTTCGGGTGCTGTGCCACCCGTCGTTCGTTTGATGATCTCGACCTCTTGCTGCTCGGATGGGTATCCGATTCGTACAAGGAACATGAATCGATCAAGCTGGGCTTCTGGCAGCGGGTAGGTGCCCTCTTGTTCGATGGGATTTTGGGTCGCGAGCACAAAGAATGGGCGCGGGAGTCCGTGTGTCTGTCCGCCAACGGTGACTTGGCCTTCCTGCATTGCCTCGAGCAAGGCAGCCTGTGTCTTTGGGGGAGTCCTGTTGATCTCGTCAGCGAGCACGACGTTTGAGAAGATCGGGCCCTTGACGAAATGCAGAGCCCTCGTCCCAGACATTCGATCCTCTTGAATGACCTCACTTCCTGTTACATCGCTTGGCATCAAGTCGGGGGTGAACTGGATTCTTGTGAAGTCCAGCGACAAGGTTTTGGCGATCGTTGAGATGATGAGCGTCTTGGCGAGACCAGGGACTCCTTCGATGAGGGTGTGCCCGCCACAGAAGACCGAAAGGAGTATTTGGTCGAGAATGGAATCCTGGCCAACAATGACGCGGTGCACCTGTTCACGAATTTCCTGCGAGATTTCGTGTACTGCCGCGGCGGCCTCGATTGGATCACTGCTGTGAAGTCTGTCGGTAGTGCTTGTTTGCATGGCGGGATTCGCTGTCGAAGTATAGGGTTGATGCATGCCTGAACTGCCAGAAGTGGAGTGTGTCCGAAGGGGACTGGAGTGCCTTTTGATTGGACGAACATTTCGGCTCGATCACATTGGTCGTCGTGACATTGTCGGTTCGCTGGCTCATCCGCGGGGGCAGCGAAGAGGTCGAGTCTTGCCTGTGTCGGCCGAGTGCTTGCTCGATGGTTGTGTGATCGATCGTGTTCTTCGCAAAGGAAAGCAGTTGGCGATTGGCGCTCGGTCTGGGCGCTGGTTGATTATTCGTCTTGGAATGAGTGGCCAGATCTTGGCTGGGGATCTTCCTGAATCGAAAAAGAACCATGTTCATATTCGTTGGCTCTTAAGCGATGGCACTTCGCTTGCTTTTCGAGATGCGCGTCGGTTTGGATCGGTGATTCCCTGTCGCGACAACGATGCTCTGGAGGCGCATTGGCGCCAGTTGGGGCCTGATGCTCTCTCGGTTGAGTCGACTGATTTGCAGCGTCGCTTGCATTCCAGGAAGACTCCGCTGAAGGCGTGCCTGCTCGACCAGCGCGTGTTGGCCGGCGTTGGAAACATCTATGCGGACGAATCCCTCTTTCGCGCTCGGCTTCATCCACAGGCTCGTGCCTCTGGGCTGCGACGTGAGCAGATCGACCAACTCGTTCTATCGCTCCAACTGGTGCTTCGGTCGGCTATTGATCTTGGCGGCTCCACGCTGCGGGACTTTTGTTCCCCAGACGGAGCCCATGGTTCTTACCGTTCCGCTCATTTGGTCTACGGACGCAGAGGACTGCCTTGTCCCGTCTGTGGGACTGTCCTGCGCGGTGCACGGATCGGAGGAAGGGCATCTGTCTGGTGTCCGAATTGCCAAAGCAGGCGAATAAAGTCATCACGAGATGAATAGAAAGAAACATCATCATCACAGTGGTTGTGTTGACGATTTGTGGAAAAACACAAAACAAACACGCTAAAATATTGCCAGATAACGCCTTAGGGATGATGGATGGCTGCGGGCAGACTGTCGATTCGCATTCGCAAAGCAATAACTTGATTTCAAGCACGGTGAGGGGGGGTTTGATCCGCCAGCAAATGATCAAAACAAACGAAAGCGAATATCGCCGAGAGGCAGACTCTCCACAAGCTGTCCACAAACAATCGAAAGATCAGCGACTGCTCGGACGAGCGAACACGCCCTCAATTCGGTTGACAGCATTGGCGATATCGGGATCCAAATCTTTGCGCTGGCCAATGCTTCGTACGGCATGCAGCACCGTGGTGTGATCGCGACCACCGAAGTAGCCCCCAATCTCCTCCAGGCTGTACCGAGTGTGCTTTCGTGCAAGCCACATACACATCTGTCGTGGTATCGAGATGGACTTGTGCCGGCGCTTCGAAAGAAGATCGGAAAGCCGGATGTCGTAGTACCGAGTTACTGCTTCAGCGATGGTCTGGATCGATGGCTGTGCTGAAGAGGAGAGGCCAAGGCTGTCGTCCGCGAGCGCTTCCTTTGCAAGATCAAGATCAATCGTCCGATCATTCGCAAGCGCGAAGCATCGCACCTTTGTCAGACAGCCCTCGAGCTCTCGAATGTTGGTGTCGATGCGTGCGGCTATGTAGGAACAGATCTCTTCGGGAATCTGTGCTCCAACAAGCGCGGCCTTTGACTTGAGGATCGCAACACGCGTTTCGTAACACGGTCGATCCATGCGAGCGACGAGCCCACAATTGAAACGGCTGACGAGGCGTTCTTCGAGATCCGGAATGTCGTTGGGCGATGCATCTGATGAGAGCACAATCTGCTTGCCCGCCTGATACAGCGAATTGAATGTGTGGAAGAACTCTTCCTGACTCTGTTCGCGCTTCGACAGGAAGTGAATGTCATCCACGACCAGCATGTCGAGATTTCGAAAGCGGTGACGGAAGTCTTGCATGCGACCCGCTTTCACACACGCCATAAAGATTTCAGAGAATGACTGGCAAGAGACATAACCAATCCGTGACTGTGGCCTTTGTCGGAGAATGACCCGACAAATGGACTGCAACACATGGGTCTTTCCAAGACCCACGCCCCCATGGATAAAGAGTGGGTTGTAAGCACGCCCAGGATTTGAGCCAACAGCAATCGCCGCCGCATGGACAAGGCGATTTCCAGGACCAACCACAAACGAATCGAACGTGTAATCGGGCGAAAGCGTGAGCTGCTCATCAAGCTCACTTGGCGCCTGTGTGACACCAAGCTGCGACGGCGATCGCGTCGGCATTTCATCCGCATCACCAACAAACTTCACCGCCACCAACTTGCCCGTTGCTGCTTGTGCTGCTTCTGTGAACGCAGCCATGCACGATCGCTGCAGATATTGGCGGTGTACTCGCTCTGGGACGCGCAGTGAAACACATCCACCCACAACAGAGGAAACGGTGATCTCATGAAACCAATGTCTACAGATGTCGGGGTGATGGCGACGCAGGTAGTCGTCGATCAATGGCTTGATATCTGAGATCGCGAGGGGAGCCTTCGACATGGAGTGGTCCCACAAGAGTGGGACGTTCCAACATAAGACACGATTGGCCGATGGTCAACCCGCGTCAGAAGTTTCGGCACTTTCTGTTTCGCCGCTCTCCCCGGCAACAGGATCAAAGTGAAGGGACTGTTGCTCAAGTCTCTTGCGATTCATCTTGAAGTCCATCAACAGATGCACAGAATCTTCAGGGCGATCACCAGCAACCGCAGCGAGTCGCTCGCGTGCGAACGACAGCAGTGTGCGACGCGATGCGTGCACAACCACCACGTGTTCCGCTTTCCATGCAGCAAGCAGAGGACGCAAGTCCTCGATATGGAGATGTTTACCAATCTTCGCACGATCGCGGTGCTCGCGGTCGTAGAAAGTGCACTCACAGATGACGATTCGCGCATTGGTGAAGTCGTCATGAAAGAGAAACGGCGCAGGCTCCGTATCACCCGAGTAGGCGACCAGTGGAACTTCCATGGTCTGCGTGATTTCTTCGCCACGGATTCGACGATCGCGAAGATCATCCTGAGAAACACCAACCAGGTCCGGACGCAACTTCTTGCGCTTTTCAACCAAGGCATACCCAAGACTTGGGATGGTGTGACTTGATGCGTGGGCTCTCAGCCAGATGCCCGGCTTGATCTCCACCTCATCGCCGGCCGCCATCCCAACAATGTTGTGGGGGGTTTCTTGGCGCTCAAGGGCAATCCAGGATCGCATCATCTCGCGAATGGGATCTGCCATCTCCAAAGGGCAATAACAGGTTCCAGGCACCATTTTCTGAAAGAATCTTTGACTGAAGTAGTAGGGCAGCCCCGCAACATGATCCATATGCGTATGCGAAAGGGCGATCAAAGGAGCTGTCAGAATGGGCCTTGGGCACAATCCAATATCAAAGGCGATGTCGTACTCAGGTATGGAAATGGCGGTTTGCTCGCCGGCAATGGAAATGCCCTGGACCCGAATGGGTGGGAAGTAGAGAAAGCCGATCTGTCCATCGCGGGGAGCTTGTCGCGGAATCATGGGAATTGTGACGAAAGTCCTTTGGGCGGCATCACTCTGGCGATACTACAGGGGTGGTACCAACGAAACATCCAGATAGAACTTGCGGCAACCCGACGTGAAACACATCATGTGTCATGACGATGGAGGGAAGTTGTTCATCAGTGACGAAGCGAAGCACGACAGAAAGAACGAACCCAAGTGAGTGGGATTGACAACACATGATGATGCAGCCATCGGTGCCGAAGTTGCTGGCGATCGACGATTCAGAGTTGATTCACCGTTTGCTGCGGCTCCGCTTGCAAAATGAGAGGATCGAGATGCACTCTGCCACAAGTTCCCTTGAGGGGCTTCGTATGGCGAGCGAGCTGAAGCCGGACGTGATTCTCCTCGATGTGGACATGCCCCAGATGGACGGATTTGAGTTGATCAGTCGTCTCAAGGCAAACCCAGAGACGCAAGACATCGCAGTCATATTCGTGAGCGCAGCGAATGACCCAGGCAATCGAGTTCGCGGCCTCGACCTCGGGGCGGTCGATTTCATCTCGAAGCCATTCGACATCGTGGAACTCAAGGCACGGTTGAGATCCGCGCTTCGCGTTCAACACCTCATCGCTATTTTGGCGCAGAAGGCACAGATAGACGGTTTGAGTGGGTTGTGGAACAGGACGTATTTCGATCAGCGACTTACTGCAGAGTTGTCAGAGGCCGTGCGCTATGGGCGACCACTGACAGTCGTCTTGGCTGATATCGATCATTTCAAAGACACAAACGATCGATATGGGCACCTTTTTGGTGATGTGGTGATCGAGCGTTTTTCCACCATCCTTGGCGGGGGACGAGTCAGCGACATTCCTTGTCGATATGGTGGAGAGGAGTTCGCGATCATCCTTCCCAACACCACAATGGTGGAAGCGGTTGATGTCACAGACCGCTATCGACAGCAACTCGAATCTGCGACATGGCCAGAGCAACCATCGGCGACCATCACGGCAAGTTTTGGTGTGAGCGATCTCTCGGTCTGTGACCATCCGCCGACAACCAAATTGCTCTGTGCAGCAGCGGACCAAGCCCTGTACTCGGCAAAGCAGGCGGGCCGAAATCGTGTCAAAGCTGCCGAGAGAACAACCGTCAGCCGGTGAATCACATCGGTACCTTGGCACCGCAATGGCGGTAGCCGAAGATGACGCAATCTGCATTCGGCACTGGGACTATTCAGAGACAAGCCAGACCGTTGGACTCCTGACGCTCCGTCATGGAGTTGTGCGTGCTCTTGCAAAGGGTGCGAGGCGGGAGCGGAGCGGGTTTTCCGGTGGTGTGGATCTGCTGACCGCGGGGCGTGCTACACTTCTCATCAAACCAAATCAAACACTCGCAACACTGACGGGCTGGCAGTTGCACGACCACTTTCCAAGGATCCGATCCAGCCTGGGGGCAAATCGAATTGCGTTTTATGCGGCGGATCTCGTGAGTCGACTCACGGCGCCACATGACCCACATCCGGCGATGTATCGGGGCCTCTTGAACCTTCTGCGGCAGATCGGTGGTAGGCAGTCGGAACAAGTCACACAGTCATTGTTGTTGGAGTTTCAGTGGCTCCTTTTGCACGATGGGGGACTCCAGCCATCGCTTGGTGCAATGGAGGGTGATGATGACGTGGTGCTTTTTGCGCCACACGATGGAGGCAAGATCACCAAACAGGCGGATGGGGTCGTTTGGAGGGTGAGACCGTCAACGGTCAGACTGCTGCAAGCCCTTCAGCGCGATGGGGGTCTGCCAGAAGGCACTCTTGATCGAGAGAGTCTGCAACGTGCGAATCGGCTGCTCGCCGCGTACATCAGAGAAACGATCGGGGAGCAGCCACCCACAATGCTCGCGCTGTTTGGTGAAATCACCTGAGGGCTAGACTGCGGTTGTGTCAACTCGCTTTCAAGAAACAACACTGTCAAACGGACTTCGGATCGCAGCCGAACTGACGCCAACAGCGGCAAGTGCCGCAGTGGGCATGTTTGTT
>Ga0194117_10001363_pt1 | contig 28711 bp, 25 predicted proteins | sample TA2MahsurfametaG_FD_160579 | JGI IMG/M metagenome (GOLD analysis project Ga0194117, IMG submission 160579) | Freshwater microbial communities from Lake Tanganyika, Tanzania - TA2015009 Mahale N1 surface | ecosystem: Environmental > Aquatic > Freshwater > Lake | place: Tanzania: Lake Tanganyika... | reverse complement strand
ACTCAACCAAATAATATTCTGTTTTTTAGACTTTTTAAAAAATTGTGTAAAAAAATTTATGTCTTAAAAAACGCCGTATATCTCTGATTTTCAGCATTACATTTTTTTTGTTTTATTTTTTTGCATTATTTTAAACAAATTTTTGATTGAAAATATTACTTTAGAGTAAATGTTAGTTAACATCAACCAAAACCAAAAAAAATTATGGATTACAGTATTCTATTAGATGCAGCACCTGCTGCTGCTGACGCAGCGAAAACTGCTATTGACAGGATTAAAGATTCTGATCCTGTAGCCATTACCTTCTTTATCGGGTACATGGCCATGTTTGCATCTGCAGTGTTTTTCTTTGTAGAGAGAGGCTCCGTAGACGGTAAGTGGAAACTTTCCCTTTTGGTATCCGGACTGATCACGGGTATTGCCGCAGTACACTACTATTACATGAGAGATTTCTATCTCACTCAAGGCGATAGCCCTACTGCTTTCCGTTACGTAGACTGGACCTTGACTGTTCCTTTGATGTGCGTGGAATTCTACTTGTTGACCAAGCCTTTTGGAGCTAAAGGTTCAACTCTATTCAAGTTAATCATTGCTTCCTTACTCATGTTGGTGGCAGGTTATTTAGGTGAAGCAGTTTACAAAGATAACAATGTTTTATGGGGATGGATTTCAACAGTAGGATATTTGTACATCGTGTATGAAGTATTCGCTGGAGACGTAGCCAAATTGGCAAGCTCGTCCAATAGCCCAGCTTTAGGAAGAGCCATGTTCTTGTTGAAAATCTTTATCACTTTAGGTTGGTCCATCTATCCTATTGGTTACATGCTATTAGATGGAAACCTTTTAGCGAATGTGGATATTTCAATAGATTTGATTTACAACTTAGCCGATGCCATCAATAAGATTGGTTTTGGTTTGGTAGTATATTCCGTAGCAGTTGCTGAAAGCGGTAAAAAATAATTTTTAATGGCTGTCTGGACCAGAGTTCAGGCAGCCTTTTTCTTCTATGCGCCACTACGACTACATACTAGCAGGAGGAGGATGTGCAGGCTTGAGCCTGGTCTACCAACTTTTGGAAAGTAGCTTAAAAGAGGCAAACATTTTGATTATTGATCCCTCCGAGGGAGAAATTCCCAACAAAACTTGGTGCTATTGGAGCACCGAATCCCTTCCTATTCACCCAGAGTATGCTCGCTTTTCTTGGAAGTCCTTTTACTTAAAAGATACCCAGAAAAAGCTTTCCAAATCCTTGGATCAGCTTGCCTATTACCACCTCAATTCTCACGATTTTTATGCCCATGTCCTGGGCAAAATTAAGGCACATCCCCAGGTACATTTTTTGAAAGATGAGGTTCAAAAAGTTACTTCTGAAGCTGATACGGTAGAGTTAGAGACAAAATCATCCGGGTCCTACACGTGTTCTTGGGTGTTTGATTCACGAGTTTCTATTCCAGTCAATTCCGAGAATCTTTTACAACAGGTTTTTATTGGCTTGCGCATAAAAAGCGATACCCCCCTATTTGATCCCGAGCGTTTGGGCTTGATGGATTTTGATACCAAAGCGTCCAAGGATTTTGATTTTGTGTATACCCTTCCCTTTTCTACCCAAGAAGCGCTGATAGAATACACCGCCTACACTACCGAAGCCCTTGAGGAAGAGCAACTCTTGGAGTCCTTGACTGCTTACATTGCAAAAAAATATGGTTCAATTTCCTACGAAATTCAATTTCGAGAATCTGGAAAAATCCCCATGACCACTAGAAATTTATTTTCCGCTAGAGCAAGCCGACATGTACCCCTGGGAACAGCCGCAGGTTGGACAAAGCCCTCCACGGGATATACTTTTTCCCTCATCCAAGAAAATTGTGCTCACATCGTAAAGCAACTCGAGCAAGGGCAAGCCAAAACCTTGAGCTTCCCTAGAAAAAAACGCTTTATCTTTTACGACAATATTCTTCTCACCATTGCACACAGGTGGCCTAAAAAACTCCCAGGAGTATTTCTCAATCTATTCTCCAGTGCTTCTCCAGATTTAGTATTTCGCTTTTTAGCCGAAAAAACATCTTTTAGAGAAGAATTGAGGCTACTTTCAGGTTTGAGGTTTGGAATTTTCATCAAAGGACTTCTTCGCTATGGCACGCATTGAATTCCTTGCAAAAGGACTAGGACTAGCCCTAGGACTTGCTTTTCTGATTTTTTCTGATCTACCCCAAACTCTTCATTATATCCTTTTTGGTAGCACTTTACTTTTGGTAGGTATACCCCATGGAGGCATAGACCACCTCATCCACAATCCTCAAATAGGCAAGAGAGGATTGGTACACTTTATCTTTCGCTACTTGCTGGTGATGCTCGGATATGGTTTGCTCTGGTGGCTGTTACCCCTTGCCGCTTTACTGGCCTTTTTACTCATGTCTTCTTACCATTTTGGACAATCTCATTTTTTAGATCGACTTAGAAATTCCTCCGGAGAGGCCTGGCTTTACCTCATTAAAGGCAGTTTTTTCCTAGCTATACTTCTTTTTGGAGACTGGGAAATGACCCAAAAAATCCTCCAACCTATCCTTAGCCTGACCCTCACGGAATTGCAGCGACTAGGTATCCTAGGTGGCCTTATGGCCAGCTCCTTACTTACACAGGGATGGGTAGGGAGAACATTCACAGCTGGGGATGCAATGGATTACTTGATTTTGGCTCCTGTACTCTATTTCAGTCCTTTACTGGTGGGGTTCAGCATCTATTTTGGACTTTGGCATTCCCTTCCAAGCATGCTGGCAGAATACGAATACCTGAAAAAGTATCCCGCATTCAGTACCCCGATAAAGTTTTGTTTGCAATTACTTCCCTTCTCAGGCATTAGCTTACTTGGGATCGCTCTTCTTTTTGGTGTAGGCATTCGGTATTTGCCTACTCAAGAACTCTATTTGCTTTTCTTTGTGATGCTCTCGCTCATCTCCTTACCTCATATCCTTTATATGGATACTTTTTTGAAGGAAAAAGTTAGTATTGACTCGTAGTCAACATAACCAAGGTGCAAGCGTTAAGAGCTTCTATACCTGCTGCTTTCGCACGAGAATAAAAAATAGGATTCTCCGTTCCAGGATTAAAAATAATCCGTTTGGGGTGTAGGCTGAACAAATAATCCATCCATTGCTCCTGGTGGTTTGGCCCCAAATACAAGGTGATTGTATGTATGTCTTTTAGTTCAGGTTTTTGTACCAAATCCAAAATTTCCTGACCCAATACCTTCCCTTTTTTTATCCCTATAGGGAGAAAAGAAAAACCATTTTGCTTCAACATTTGCGCCGCTCTAAAAGCATACCGTTCGGGATTTTCTGAGGCTCCCACAATGAGCGTAATTCTTGACTTATTCTGGTCTTTTTCCATACACCCTGTCCCGTTCAAAGGTATCCATATGCCTGTGCTTTTTACTTTCGTAAATATCGGCAAGCGTGATGAGTATGCCCGTTTCCTCCACTTCACCAAACTCATCGTTAAGGGCCGTACCAAAGGACTTCATACTCGGAGACAGATTCATGTAGGTATTGATCAGGGGAGGAATGTTCTCTCCCCAAGCCCGTATTTTTCCATTCAAGACCTTGTAACCTTCCTTGTACTCCAAGCCTTCAAAAGGATTGGCTTGAGATAAAATATCGGTTTCATAGGTCAAGCAAAGCTCCTTCTTAGGTCGTACTAAACCTTGAGGATCAGGAAAATAATGATTTAAAAAATAGAGCAACAGGTCCCTAGCTTCTCGATGGTAATGGGGATACATGGTAACTTTTCCAAAGAGATATTTGATGTCTGGATGAAGCAGGACCACTGCCCCTAGCCCATCCCACAAGTTGTCCAAGCTAAACATTCCTTTTCGATTGTCTATACTGGGTTGGTACTTGGGTTGGACAAAAGATCTACCTAATTCCAAGGTGTAGGGCAAGAAGTCTTTTACAAACTCAGGAGAGAAATCAAACAAATGGGTAGTAGACAAGCGTATGGAACCGTCTGTTCCTAGGGCATCTTTACAACAAATCAAACGGTAACCTGCCACGATTTCTTCATCTTCCTCATTCCAGGTGATCAATTGATGGTAGCAGTGCTCACTGGTGTCGTTGTGATCTAAGTCTACTTCTTTTCCCGTCCCCCCTCCTGCTGCTCTAAAAGTCAATTCTCTGAGTCTTCCTATTTCTTGGACCACCTGAGGCGCATTGTGATAATTGACCAAATAGACCAAGTTATCTCCATTGTTGGTGTAGCGCAGAAAACGTTCTGGGGTGAGCTCTGCCTTCAATAGCTCCCTAGCTACTGGGGGAATTAACGCTGCAGGCTCAGTCATTTTGTTTTCCAAGTTCATATACCTTCTCTTTCATGTAATCTGCCCATTGCGCATCGCTAAGATCCTCAGTAAAATGGGTAGACGACACAGGCTTCCCTAGAGTAATTTGTATAGTATTTCCACGCTGTCTATACATTTCATCTACCAACCAAAACATTTCAATATTGGCTTTAATCCCTAGTTTTTTCCTGATGTTAGCAAGATTGTAAAAAAAAGTGGAATTCCTACCTGAAATATGGCAAGGAATAATATCGAGTTGATTTTTTTTTGCTTTCGCGATAAAACTTTTCTTCCAGAGCAAGTCTTTGATCACCCCGTCTTGTTTTCGAGACACCAATCCCGCGGGAAAAATCAATACCGCATGACCCTCTGCATAGACTTGCTCTATGATTTGGTTGGCTTCCGGTGAATTCTTACCATACTTGTTGACCGGCACAAAGTGAGGTTCAAAGTTATTGAAGGTCATCAAGAGGTCGTTGACCAACAGACGTACATCTTTTCGGTACTTGCCTATGGCATGCAAAAAAGCAATCCCATCCAAGCCTCCCAAAGGGTGATTGGATGCCAATATTACCCCTCCTGTCTTGGGAATATATTCTGCCCCTACCACATTCACCTTCATCTCAAACTCCTGGATCAGGGCTGCAGCGAAATCTAATCCTTTTTTTTCTAGGTGCTTGTTGAGCACCTGATTGAGCCAGGCTTCGTGCATCACTCGCTTGACATAGCGTAGCAAAAATCCAGGCATCCATTGGAGTAAGCGTGGATTTTTAGCGGCAATGGCCTTTTCTATGTCTATAAACTTGGCGGGCATCTTTAAAATAAAGAAAATAGAAAATAGGTAGGGTTAAAATCCTGAGTAATGGTAGTCAAAAATAGAAAAAAATAGCACTAAATCAGGGAGGATGGTTTATAGGAATCGATAGATCCTTGAAAACCAGCCAATTTTTTCTCCTTCCCTAGCAAAATTTCTAATGTCAACTATTAGGGCTAGCCTGTAAGGAAAAGATTGCCTTAGACCAAAAGGAATTCCGTAGTTTTGTACTTATGCATGATTCCATTCTTTCCCTCTGTCCTGGCCCTTGGAAAGGGTACGAATTGATTGATACGGGCGGTTTTGAAAAATTAGAACGCTTTGGTAATTACATCCTTAGTCGGCCCGAACCTCAAGCCATTTGGGATAAAAGCCTTCCTGAATCGGAATGGAGAAAAATGGCCCATGCGCATTTCGCCAAAGAAAAAAACAATCCAGAAAAAGGGCAATGGCAAAAATTGAAAACCATGCCCCAACAATGGCAAATCAGCTATGAAAATGAAGAAGGACTAAAAATGAAGTTGAACCTGGCTCAAACTTCCTTTAAGCATATCGGTCTTTTCCCAGAGCAAGCAGTAAACTGGGATTACTTGTATTCCAAACTTAAATCCTTTCCTCAGGGCACTCCCAAAGTATTGAATCTCTTTGGCTATACGGGCGCAGCCAGTGTGGCGGCTAGAGCGGCAGGAGCCGAGGTATCCCATTTGGATGCGGTCAAACAAGTAGTCACCTGGACCAAACACAACATGGAATCTTCAGACCTAAACGGGATCCGATGGATAGTAGACGATGCTATGAAATTTATCAAAAGAGAAGCAAGAAGAGGCAATATATACCAAGCCATAGTCCTGGATCCTCCCGCTTACGGAAGAGGCCCAGAAGGGGAAAAATGGGAACTAGAAGAGCAAATCAATGAAATGCTGAAAACCTGCAAGGAAATTCTTGATCCCAAGAATCACCTCTTGCTGCTCAATATGTACTCTTTGAGCTTTTCATCCCTGATCGCAGCCAACCTCATCCAATCTACTTTTGGAAAGGTAGCTCATGCCTCCCATGGCGAACTATTCCTCCAGGAAAGTCAAGGAAAAAAGCTTCCTTTAGGGATTTTTTACCGATTTTCTAGTTTTTGACTTTCATTCAAAATTATGAACCATCGTTCTTTGTTTCTAGCGCATGTGGCTCAAACGACCGATTTTCCTCTAGCAATAGAGATAGAGAGAGCAGAGGGAGTTTACCTTTATGGACCAGAGGGCAAGAAGTACATGGACTTAATTTCTGGAATTGGGGTGAGCAACGTAGGCCATCGCCACCCCAAGGTACTACAAGCAATACGAGAACAACTAGACCGCTACCTCCACCTCATGGTCTATGGGGAATACATCCAATCTCCTCAAACCCTACTGGCAAAAGCCTTGATTGACACGCTACCAAAACCATTGGACAACGTATATTTTGTCAATAGTGGTTCGGAAGCCATAGAAGGAGCCATGAAATTGGCAAAAAGATATACCCAAAGACGAGAGATTCTCTCTTGTACTCAAGCATACCATGGAAGTACCCAAGGAGCCTTGAGCCTAGGAGGAAACGAGTCCTTGAAGCGAGCCTACCGTCCCTTACTTCCAGGTACTTCTCAAATCTGCTACGGGAGCTTTTCAGATTTAAACCGAATCACGAAAGACACGGCAGCAGTATTCATGGAAACGATTCAAGGCGAAGCTGGTGTACGCATCGCTTGCAAGGAATATTTTAGAGCAGTAAGGGAGCGATGCAATCAGACCGGTACGCTTTTGGTGCTGGATGAAATTCAGTGTGGATTTGGTAGAACGGGTAAGTTTTGGGGCTTTGAGCACATGGAGGTCATCCCTGATGTGGTGGTTTGCGCCAAGGGAATGGGAGGAGGCATGCCCATAGGTGCTTTTATAGCCAACAAAAAGGTTATGAGCGCATTCAAGTCCAATCCCATGTTGGGCCACATCACCACCTTTGGGGGGCATCCCGTATCTGCAGCAGCCTCCTTGGCTACCCTACACGCGATACAGGAGGAACAACTGCTCCCTCAAGTGGAAGAAAAAGCCCAGTTAATTAAATCGCTGCTCGTTCACCCCAGCATCAAAGCTATTCGACACCAAGGCTTGATGATGGCCGTGGAATTTGAATCTTTTGATCTCCTCAAGCGCATTATTGATCGGGCCATTGGCTTAGGGGTGATTACGGATTGGTTCTTATTTTGTGACGACAGCATGCGCATTGCACCTCCTTTGACCATTACCAAGGAGGAAATTTTCCAGGCTTGCCACCTTATTTTGCAGGCCATAGAAGAAGAGTACTTGGTTAATCCCTAGTCTTTTCCATAGAAAGCGAGTTTTAATACCTAAATTCACCTGATTTCTTACTTTCCTCTCCCATGAAAAAATTTCTTTCCATTCTAGGTATCCTCTTTTTTATTCTCATCCTTTCCCTGCTTGGATTTATCTACTGGAATAGCCCCCAGTACGATGGTGAAGTGGCTATTGATGGTTTGTCTGAGGAGGTAGAGATACACTTCGATTCTTACGGGGTACCCCATATCTATGCACAAAATCAAACCGATGCCTACCGAGCCTTGGGATACGTACACGCCCAAGAGCGCCTTTTTCAATTGGAAATGATGAGAAGGGTGGGTTCGGGTACCTTGGCAGAATTGCTGGGACCTGAAGTACTCCAAATAGATCAATTTTTCCGTACCCTAGGTATTCCCAAGCATGCCAAAGAAAGTACTCAAGCCTTACTAGCCCAAGGTAATTCTCCTTGGAAAAGTGCTGCCGAAGCTTACATCGATGGTGTAAATCAATTTATTGCGGAAGGAAAATTACCTGTAGAATATCTTCTTTTGGGAGCTAGCCCTAGGCCTTATAGTCTAGAAGACATGCATGCCGTTTTGGGATACATGTCATTCACTTTTGCTATGGGCTTGAAAACAGACCCCTTGATTACGGAGATTTCCCGTAAATGGGGTCCGGAATATCTCAGTTCCCTGGCAGTAAATACGCTCCCCTCCCACCACGTGATCCCGGTGAATTATACCGATTCCTTAGGACTTACTCCTGATCCCCAAACTCCTAGCCTGAGCGCAGTCCTGGACCGCTTACCCGTTCCCCTACTCCAAGGATCCAATGCTTGGGTCATTTCTGGGAGCAGAACTGAATCTGGAAAAGTATTATTCGCCAACGATACCCACATTGGATTTGCTTCCCCTTCGGTGTGGTTTGAAGCACATGTAGAATACCCCGGATTTAGCTTTTATGGCAATCACTTGGCAGGAATTCCCTTTGGTATGGTAGGGCATACCCGACACCACAGTGTAGGATTGACCATGTTTGAAAATGACGATCAGGACTTTTTTGAAGAAAAACTCAACCCTGCAAATCCCAATGAAATCATTATTGGTGATTCTATTTTTCCCATCACTTCCCGTACCGAACTGATTCAAGTAAAAGGTCAAGAAGCAGTGGCTATTGAAGTAAGAGAAACTCCCCATGGACCTATTCTCAACCCAGTGGTCAAAGAAATCGCTGCCATGACCTCCAATCCTGTATCTTCCTGGTGGGTATACCTTCTAGAACCTTCCCGTGCCCTGGAAGCTGTATACCAAATCAACCATGCCAGCTCCCTAGAGGATGTGGCTCATGCGGCCTCCTTGATCCATGCTCCTGGACTGAATATCATGTACGGCGATAGTTTGGGTAATATTGCATGGTGGGCAGCAGCCAAGCTACCTATCCGAGGAGCCAAAGCTGATGCTAAAATTTTTGCAGATGGCTCTGATCCGGAAACTCAACCTCAAGGCTGGTACTCATTTTCTGAAAATCCACAAAGCATCAATCCAAGTTCTGGATTTGTTGCTTCCGCCAACAATCAGCCGGATTCCACCAGGTCTGGTCTCCTCGTACCGGGTTATTACTACCCTGGAGAACGATGGAACCGAATAGCAAAAACCATCACGTCAAGAGAGGATTGGGATCAAGAATCCCTACAGAATTTGCAGCTCGAAACCGTAAATGAAGTGTCGGTTCAAAATGCAACCTATCTCCTTGCTCAAATTAAAAAAGAGGATTTTAGTACCCAAGAAGCAATTTTGCAGGAACTTGAAACCTGGGAAGGGAATCATGCTTTGGAGCTGACCGCCCCTACCTTGTACTACAAATGGTTGTACCATACCCTCAGGCTAGCCATGGAGGATGAGCTTGGAAAAGAGGGTTTTGATCGGTACCTACAGACCTTTGTAATGATTGGGAGTACCCAGCACTTTCTGACTCAAGAGACCAACAAATGGTGGGACAAGAAAAATACTACCCCCAAGGAAAGTAAGGCCGAAGTGATTCACGAAGCCCTTCGCCTCAGCTTGGAGGAACTTACTCAGCAATTTGGAGAAGATGCGGACGATTGGGAATGGGAAAAGGCGATTACCGTGGAGCATCCCCATCCCCTAGGTGCCAAAAAACCTTTGGACAAGCTTTTCAATGTACGCACGGATGCCGTAGAAGCAAATGAAGAATCAGTAAACAAATTGGCCTTTAAATTAAATGGCTCCGGGATCTACAAGGTGACTTCCGGACCTGCCATGCGCATCCTATTGGACTTTGAAGATGTGGAAGCTTCAGTATCCGTTTTGCCTACAGGCAACTCAGGGAACCGCTTTAGCAAGCACTATTCTGACCAGAAGGAATTGTACGCGGAAGGCAAGTACCGGCCCCAGTTGATGAATAAGGAAGCGATTCTGGATGAGGGGAAAGGAACGCTGAGGTTGGTGCCGAGGAGATAGCAGAAATTTGTACAAGGTACCATGTACAAAGTACCAAGTACAATGTAGGAAATACGGATTTGTACAAAGTACCAAGTACCAGGTACAATGTACCTTCCAAAGTATGATTGGTTTCAAATTGTAAGAGCAGAATTAACCTGCTAGCACATCCCCATACTTGGTACTTTGTACTTCGTACTTGGTACAACACACTTAAAATTAAAAGGTACAAAGTACCAAGTACCAGGTACAATGTACCTTCCAAAGAAGGATTGGTTTCAAAATGAATTAGCAGAACTACCCTGCTAGCACAACCCCATACTTGGTACTTTGTACTTCGTACTTGGTACATTCAATTACCTATGAAAAATAAAATCTATTCCATCCAAAAATCCGAAGAGGAATGGCGACAGCAATTGGATCCCTTATCCTATCAGGTTTTGCGCCAGAAAGGCACAGAAAGGCCCTTCACCGGTGGGTACACCCTTAACAAGGAAACAGGCATCTACTCCTGCAAGGGTTGTGGCAATCCCATCTTCCACTCCGAGTCCAAATACGATAGCGGATGCGGGTGGCCTAGCTTTACTGCTCCCATCCAACCCGAGGCCATTGAGGTGCATATGGATTACAGCCACTTCATGATTCGCGAAGAAATCCTTTGTGCCAACTGTGGTGGTCATCTGGGCCACCGATTTCCCGATGGCCCCCAAGCAGCGGGTGGCATACGTTACTGCATCAATTCGGTAAGTATGGAGTTTGGGAAATGATTGTACAAAGCACCAGGTACAAAGTAGGAAATACGGAATTGTACAAAGTACCAAGTACCAGGTACAATGTACCTTCCAAATAAAGGTTGGTTTCAAAATGAATTAGCAGAACTACTCTGCTAGCACAACCCCATACTTGGTACTTTGTACTTCGTACTTGGTACAAAATAGTTGTACTTCATACAAAATCACTTACCTTTGAATTCGAAATGAAATCAAACGTAGCAAATCTTATTTTTTCTCTGCCAGCACAGGTGCATCACCTGTTGCATCATTTCCACCATTCCTCCTAAGAGGAAGCCTAAACACCGACCCGGTGAAGCCAATGACAGGGATTTGGCGATGTACCACCCGAGTTACTTTACTTTAAATTTTAATTCTCTTTCCTTATGGATCAACTTGTACGCATTGCCGTTCAGAAAAGCGGCCGACTTTCCGATGATTCTTTGAGCCTCATCAAAGAATGTGGGATCAAATTCTACAATGGCACGGGAAAACTTAAATCCACCTCCACCAATTTTCCCCTTGAGTTTTTATTTCTTCGCGATGACGATATTCCTGGATATGTGGCGGACGGCGTGGCAGACATAGGAATTGTGGGCCACAACGAAGTAGCAGAAAAAGCCAAGGAAGTAGTTTTACTTAAGAAATTAGGATTTTCCAAATGCAGGCTTTCCCTCGCCATACCTAAAGGTACACCCTATTCCAGTTTAAGTTATTTTGAAGGCAAAAGCATTGCCACCACCTATCCCAATATTCTTGGAAATTTTCTAAAGCAACATCAGATCAAGGCAGAAATCCACGAAATCTCTGGATCGGTAGAAATCGCCCCAAGCATAGGCCTGGCCGATGGGATTTGCGACTTGGTAAGCTCTGGATCTACCCTCATGATGAATGGACTGAAAGAAGTACAAGAAGTATTTACTTCCGAAGCCGTATTGATAGGGAATCCCAAATTGACCGATGGAAAAAAAACAATACTAGACAAACTCCTGTTTCGAATAAACGCAGTTCAAACAGGAAAAAGCAACAAATACGTCCTCATGAATGTGCCCAATAGCGCAATTCCCAAAATCATCCAATTGATCCCAGGGATGCGAAGCCCTACCATTTTGCCCCTAGCTGAGGAAGGATGGTCTTCCATACATTCGGTGCTGAGCGAGGAACAGTTTTGGGAAAATATGGACGAGCTTCGAGCCGCTGGAGCGGAAGGCATTCTTGTGGTTCCTATAGAAAAAATGGTGATCTAATTCTTTTATTCCTAGAATCATGAAAATCCTCTTAAACCCAAGCTTGGAACAAGCAAAAAAGCACCTGGAAAGACCTGCGGTTAATTCCAAAAAATTGAGGCAAACCGTAAAGCCTATTTTTGAAAAAGTCTCTCAGTCTGGAGACAAGGCCTTAAAAAAATATGCCAAAAAATTTGATCAGGTACGCTTAGATTCTCTTTTAGTCAGTACCGAAGAGATATCCTCAGCCAAGGGAAAGGTAAGTGAAGCGCTGCAAAACGCCATGGCACTTGCCAAGGAAAATCTTGAAAAATTTCATGCAGCACAAGCCAGTCCCGAGCTACACCTAGAAGTCATGCCGGGGGTTACTTGTAGCAGAAAAAGTGTTCCCATTCAGCGCGTAGGCCTCTATATCCCGGGTGGCACTGCTCCCCTATTTAGTACGGTGCTCATGTTGGGGGTCCCTGCCCAACTTGCAGGTTGCCAAGAAATTGTTCTTTGTAGCCCCTGCAATTCAAAAGGTGAAATCCACCCAGCCATTTTGTATGCTGCCTCTCTGGTGGGAATTCAGAAAATCGTCAAACTTGGAGGTGCCCAAGCCATCGCTGCCATGACTTTCGGCTCTGCCTCTGTGCCCAAAGTGGATAAAATTTTTGGGCCTGGCAACCAATACGTAACTGCTGCCAAGCAATTGGCTACCCAATTTGGAGTGGCTATTGACATGCCGGCAGGACCCTCCGAAGTCTTGGTCTATGCCGATGAAGAAGCCATTCCCTCTTTTGTTGCTGCTGACCTGCTTTCTCAAGCCGAACATGGGATAGATTCTCAGGTGGTCCTGATAGCTACATCCACATCGTTTGCCGAAAAAGTACAAGAAGAAATTCAACTTCAACTTCAAGATCTTCCACGTAAGAGTATAGCAAACAAGGCTTTAGCTCATTCCTCTATTTTAGTGGTAGAAGATAAAAATCAAGCCCTAGAAATTATCAATTCCTATGCCCCAGAACATCTTATTTTAGCTGGCAAGCAGGCAGAAAAAGTCGCGCCTCTCATATCCAATGCAGGCTCGGTATTCATAGGGAATTTTACTCCGGAAGCGGCTGGAGATTATGCCTCAGGCACCAACCATACCTTACCTACCAATGGTTATGCCCGAAGCTATAGTGGAGTTTCTTTAGACAGCTTTGTGAAAAAAATCACCTATCAAAAAATCTCTTCCAAAGGGCTACAAAACCTAGGGCCCGCGGTAGAGCTCATGGCAGAAAGCGAACAATTACTTGGTCACAAACGGGCAATAAGCCTGAGGCTAGCCTACCTAAAACAAAAGAAATCATGAGTTTTGACCTCGCCTCCCTACTCCGGCCTCACCTACTACAGCTACAGCCTTACACCTCTGCACGTGACGAGTACAGTGGAAAGGAAGGAGTTTTTCTAGATGCTAACGAAAATCCATTTGGTTCTAGCACCTTGCAGGAATACAACCGCTACCCTGACCCTTATCAAAGCACCTTGAAAGTACAAATCGCCAAAATAAAAGGAATAAGAACCTCCCAACTCTTTCTAGGCAATGGATCAGACGAGGCCATAGATTTATTGATTCGTGCCTTTTGCGCGCCCGATGAGGATCAGATCCTTCTACTTCCTCCCACTTACGGAATGTATGGGGTAAGTGCAGCCATCAATGGAGTAGAGGTACGTCAAGTGCCCCTCACACCAACGTTTCAGCTGCAACCTGAAAAAATCCTTGCAGCAACAAGTACCCGTTCAAAAATTCTTTTTATCTGTTCCCCAAACAATCCCTCCGGAAATGACATGAATCGAGAAGATGTCCTTTTCTTGATCTCCCATTTTCCAGGAATCGTGGTAGTAGACGAAGCTTACATCGATTTTAGTCCACAAGAAAGTTTGATATCCGTGTTGGAGCAATACCCCAACTTGGTGGTCATGCAAACCCTTTCCAAAGCCTGGGGATTGGCTTCCCTACGCCTAGGAATGGCTTTCGCAAGCAAAGAAATCGTTGCTATTCTCAATAAAATCAAGCCGCCGTACAACATCTCTGGGTTGACTCAGGAAACAGTAATGCAGGCCTTAGAAAATAAAACTCAGGTGGATGAGTTTATTCGTCAAATCCTGATCGAGCGTGCTTATTTGAGGAGTCAACTGGAAAAATTACCCTACATCCTGCACGTGCATCCTTCCGATGCTAATTTTTTGTTGGTTCGAGTAGCTGACGCAAAAAAGGTCTACGAGCAATTAATTCAGGATAAAATCATCGTTCGCAGTAGAACAAACGTGCTACATGGTGAGGGATGTCTTAGAATTACCGTAGGAACAAGAGCAGAATCCAATTCCTTATTAAAAGCCCTAGATCGTATCCATTCGGAACAACCCTAATTACACCTTTATTACCCAAGTGATCCCCATGAAAAAGAAAGTCCTTTTTATAGACCGAGACGGCACCATCATCAAAGAGCCTCCCGTTACTTTTCAAATAGATTCTCTGGAAAAATTAGAATTTGTTCCCAAAGCCATTTCCAACCTTCGGAAAATCGCAGAAGAACTTGATTACGAGTTGGTACTGGTGTCCAACCAAGACGGTTTGGGTACGGACTCTTTTCCCGAAAAGGATTTTTGGCCCGCCCAATACAAAATGCTCAAAACCTTGGAGCAAGAAAATGTACATTTTTCGGCCATTCATATCGATCGGAGTTTAGACCATGAAAATGCACCCACCCGAAAACCTAGAACGGGAATGCTCACTAGCTACTTTAGCGAAGCCTACGACTTGGAAAATTCATATGTCATTGGTGATCGCATCACCGATTTACAACTCGCGCAAAACCTAGGTGCAAAGGCTATTTTCTATGGCGAAAATCAGGCAGATGCGGTTTTGTCTACCAAGGATTGGGACGAAATCTACACCTTCCTGAAACTGCCTCCACGAAAAGCGGTGGTGCATCGAAAGACCTCCGAAACCGACATTTCCATTGAATTGAACTTGGATGGTTCAGGTGCTTGCTCCATTTCTACTGGACTGAATTTCTTCGACCACATGCTCGAGCAACTGGGTAAGCATGGAAGCACGGATTTATCCATTCAAGTGAAGGGAGACCTTCATATTGACGAGCACCATACCATAGAAGACACGGCACTGGCCTTGGGCGAGGCCTATGCCAAGGCCTTGGGAGACAAAAAAGGAATCTATCGCTACGGATTCTTACTTCCCATGGACGATGCGCTAGCCCAAGTAGCCATAGATTTTGGAGGTAGACCCTGGTTGGTGTGGAATGCTAGCTTTTCAAGAGAAAAAATAGGAGACATGCCCACGGAAATGTTTTTTCATTTCTTTAAATCCTTTTCTGATGCTGCCAAATGTAACCTAAACGTCACTTTGACGGGAGAAAACGAACACCACAAAATAGAAGCCGGATTCAAGGGCTTGGCAAGGGCAATCAAAATGGCCGTGCAGCGTGACCCCAAAACCTTAAACCAATTGCCCAGCACCAAGGGGGTGCTTTGATTTGAAATCTTAAAGCAAAGCAAAGAAATTTCAAAATGGGTTATTTTGGCTTTCCTTACTTCCCCAAAAGCCGCTTATGCAATGCGGCTTTGTAATTGGGAATTGCCTTGTCGGAAAGTCCCAAAAACAAATAGGGTTCAATTAATTCGAGTTCCATCAAATGAAAAACCCCATTGATCTCCACCCCATCCACTCGGGCATAGAGCGTATTTTTAGCAAATCGATCTACCAAGGCCTGGGCTGCATCTAGCATGGTGGGACGGGGCTCAATGGCTCGAATGGTGCCTCCATAGTAATGCTGCACCCTAAAATCAGAAGCAGCAGGGGATTTAAGTACTGCATGAGAAAATACTTGATTGAAAAAAATAAGGGAGTACTCCCCGACCTCCACAATTTCTGGAATGAAGGGCTGCACCAAAAAATCTTCTTCCTGGAGTAAATTTCCAATTTTCTCCTCCATCCCTGCTTCAGCCCCACGTACAACCTTAAGCGTATGCTTAGCCCCCCCACTGACGAGTGGCTTGACTACTAATTTGTCTGCTTTGAATTCAGAAAACAATTGATCCAGAACCGGCTTACTGCCCTTTGGAAGGATTTTACCTGCAATGCAGGGAAATCCATTGGATTCAATTTCCATCAGGTAGGTTTTGGAAGAGTTCCAACGCAGCGTTTGCACCTCATTCAACACCTGCACACCTAGCGTTTCCAAGGTATCCAGCCAAACCAAAAACTCGGGATAAAAATCAAAATAATCCCAGGTTGACTTGATCAGCACATGGGTAAATGCAGCCCAATCCACCTCAGGAGCTGACCAGGGATGGATCTGATGCGCAACACCCATCTCAGTCAAGATAGAGGACAACAAGGCATCTTCGTCAATGGTATTGGCATCGTAGGCACCTGTGGAGTAGTAACTGGCTATAGCGATGTGCAAGGGCATGCTTTTTTTTCTGCAAACATACTACTTCCTTGTTTTCGAGCATTGCTTTCACCGAAAATCCATCAGAACCCTTATTTTTGAAAATTGATCTTCCCATGAGCCACCGCAAACTCGTCATCGTCCCCACCTACAATGAGCTGGAAAACATCAGCGACATGGTGCAAATCGTGATGGAATTGGAGGGAAATTTTGAGTTACTTATCATTGACGATGGCTCTCCCGACGGAACAGCTGAAGTAGTAAAAGGGCTTCAAAAATCATTTGAAGGAAGACTTCACTTGATGGAACGGGCAGGGAAACTCGGTTTGGGTACTGCCTACATTGCTGGTTTCCGATGGGCCCTGAAAAGAGATTACGATTTTATATTTGAGATGGACTGTGATTTTTCACATGATCCCAAGGACTTGATTCGGCTTTACGAAGCCGTTAAAAACAGGGATTACGATCTGGCCATTGGTTCTCGCTACATCACTGGCGTCAATGTGGTCAACTGGCCCATGGGACGGGTACTCATGTCTTATTTTGCCAGCAAATACGTGCGCATGATCACAGGGCTACCCATACAGGATGCTACTGCAGGATTCAAATGCTATCATAGAAGTGTTTTGGAAGGAATCGCACTTGAAAAAATTCAATTTATTGGCTATGCTTTCCAAATTGAAATGAAATTTACCGCTTGGAAACTCAAGTTCAAACTGGTAGAAGTTCCCATCATTTTTACCGATCGGACCAAAGGTCAATCTAAAATGAGCCCACATATTTTTAGAGAGGCCGTTTTTGGCGTGATTTGGATGAAACTCAAAAGCATTTTCAAACCCCATGTGCTAGTCAAAGCGAATTGACTTTACCGGATCTACCCTGGAGATAAACCCCACCGGTATCCACAGCACCAAAGCGGTGAGCAAGATCAAACCGAAATTGAGCAGTAAAAAAGCAGGCCAATTCCAATCTATGGGGACTGCAGGCATGTAGTAGCTTGCTGGGTCTAGGGGAATGAGGTGAAAATAGGTTTGCAAAGCTCCCAAAAACAATCCCACCGCATTGCCGAGCAAAAGTCCTTTTCCCAAAATATGGAGTCCACTCCAGAAAAATAGTCTTCGAATTTGGGAATTTTTCGAACCCATGGCTTTTAAAATGCCTATCATTTGGGTTCGCTCCATGATCAGAATAAACAAGATGGCCCCCAAATTGACCAAAGCCACCAGTCCTATCAAGGTGATAAATACGATGACGTTGGTATCTAGGAGTTTTAGCCAGTCAAAAATATCCAAATACCGTTCCCTGCTATCAATGAGCCGCAGGTCATAATCCAATTCCTCTTCGATCAGCATGGCATAGTCGTCAGATCCTGTGGGATCCTTGAGGTGAATTTCTAATCCTCCCACCTGCTCTTTGGACCAGCCATTGAGGTTTCGGATGGTTTGCAATTCGCCTAAGATCACTTGCTCGTCAAAGTTTTCTAAGTAGGTCTCAAAAATACCTACCACCTCTACCCGTCTAAATCGGGGAGGCTGCTGAACAAAATACAAAGTCACTTTATCCCCCAGTTGTAGTAGAAGTTTATTGGCTACGAGTCTACTGAGCATAATCTCATTGCTAACTCCCGAATCTGGAAGATGCAACATCCTACCTTCCACCAGGTACTTGGCAAACCCAAGGGTATCCATGTCCCGATCCACTCCCTTGAGTACCACTCCCTCTACTTCCTCACCGCCCTTTAGCAAAGCAGCCTTATGGGCATAGGATTGGACCTTACCTACAAAAGGAAATTCCTTGGCTTTGCCTAAAAATTCAGGATCCACCAAGAAGGGCTGTTCTTCGTAAGCAGAACTCATTTGGTATTTTTGTACCTGGAAATTGCCTGTAAACCCAAATACTCTGCTAGAAACCGATTTTTGAAATCCACCCAGCACCATAATGGACAGCATGGCTACTCCTAGCCCAAGCGCAAGGCTGGCTACCGCAATGCGATGGAGAATTCCAGAAAATCCTCCCGCCTGCTTAAAACTTATTCTTTTGGCTAGGAAATAGGAAAGGTTCAACAGACTAGCGTAACTTTGTTTACAACTCTTTGCAAAATAGCATGAAGACAGGGAAAAATTTAGCTTTCGTCTTTTTTTTGACCATAGTTTCTAGTTGGGTTTCTCTTCAAGTTGCTCTTGGTCAGCAGGTACTCACCGGGGCAGAACAGGCTTCCAGCTATCTCCCCCAGCTAGAAGGAAAAAAAGTGGGGGTGGTAGGCAATCAAACGAGTATTTTACCTCAGAGTGCTTCCATCCACTTGGTAGATTACTTGCTGGAAAAAAAGGTAAAAGTAGTCAAGGTTTTTGTGCCAGAACATGGATTTAGGGGTACTGCAGATGCAGGCGAGAAGGTAGACAATTCCATTGACCCCAAAACGGGACTTCCCATCGTTTCCTTGTATGGCAACAATAAAAAGCCCACAGCAGAGCAACTCCAAGATCTGGATGTGGTAATTTTTGACCTTCAAGATGTAGGCGTACGATTTTTTACCTACATCAGTACGCTCCATTACGTGATGGAAGCTTGCGCCGAGCAAGGTAAAAAACTTATTCTATTGGATAGACCCAATCCCAACGGATCTTATGTTGATGGACCTATTCTGAAAAAAGGCTACGAGTCTTTTGTAGGCTTGCACCCCATTCCTATTGTACATGGACTTACTATAGGTGAACTTGCCCAAATGATCAACGAAGAAGGATGGTTGGGTGCTGACCTAAAAGTAGAGCTCACCGTTATTCCTGTGGCCCATTGGACCCACAATCAGGCCTATGATTTGCCAGTTAAGCCCTCTCCTAACCTCCCCAATGCCCAAGCCATATTCTGGTACCCAAGCACCTGTTTGTTTGAAGGTACGGTGATGTCCCTGGGTCGGGGCACTCTCTTTCCTTTCCAGGTATTTGGCTATCCTGATCCCCGATTTGGGGACTTTACCTTCACTCCTATCTCCATAGAAGGCATGTCTAAAACCCCGCCGCATCAAAACCAAAAATGCTATGGTAGAGACTTGCGCGAAATTAGTCCTATTCCTTCCTTCACCTTGACTTATCTGTTGGAGGCATACCAACGCTCAGGCATGAAAGAAAAGTTTTTCAATAATTACTTTAATACCCTAGTAGGTACGGACGAACTCAAAAAACAAATTTTAGCAGGTATGACTGAAGAAGAAATTAAAGCCTCCTGGCAGGCCGGATTAGAGGAATACCGTCAGCTTCGGGACAAATACTTGTTGTATCCCAAGACAGCAACTCCACTTACCCCACTTCCCTAATGGATCGTTCCTTACGCATCATCTACATGGGTACCCCCGAGTTTGCGGTGCCAGCCCTTGAAAAATTGGTTGCTGCAGGTTGGAATGTCATCGCCGTGATCACCGCTCCGGATAAGCCCCAAGGCCGAGGACAAAAATTAGTTGGATCCCCCGTCAAGGAGGCCGCTGAAAAATTGAATATCCCCGTGCTTCAGCCCACCAACTTGAAAGATCCCGATTTCCAACAGGAATTGAAGGCACTAGCCGCTGACCTACAGATCGTCGTTGCCTTCCGCATGTTGCCTGAGGACGTCTGGAGTATGCCTCCCTTGGGTACCTTCAACTTGCATGCTTCCCTATTGCCCAACTTCCGTGGGGCAGCCCCGATCAACTGGGCGCTGATCCAAGGGGAAAGAGAAACAGGGGTCACTACCTTCTTCTTGCAGCATGAAATCGATACTGGAAATATCCTTTTCCAAGAAAAAGTGCCTATCCTCCCGGAAGACAATTTGGGAAGCCTCTATGAAAAATTGATGGGCCTGGGTGCAGACTTGGTGCTACGAACTGTAGCCTCCATCGCCTCCAAAGACATCCATCCCCTGCCTCAAGACGAGGCCCTGGCCATCCATAAGGCACCCAAGATCTTTAAGGAAACGGGCAAGATCGATTGGACTGCTTCGGCTACCTCCATCCACAACTTAATCCGGGGACTCTCCCCCTATCCGGGAGCCTGGACCGAGCTACAGGGGAAAACCTGCAAAATTTTTACCTCCACGACCTTGGAAGGGAAGTTGTCAGGAAAAGCCCCAGGAGAATGGACTTCAGACTTCAAGACCTTCCTACATTTCCAATGTGGCCAAGGAATCTTGGTGGTGCAGGAACTGCAACTCGAAGGAAAAAAACGCATGAAGGTGGATGAACTCCTCCGAGGTTGGAAAGGGTAAAATCAACTCCAATAATCCTTCAGCTCCGGCTTAATTCGAAGCGAACAACTTGAATAAATTCTAGTAAACTTACCTGCGCATTTGGAAGTTTCATCTACAAGTACTTCCCTAAATCAGGTAAATTGACCCTCAAAACCACGAACGTGAAACTGATTCTTCTCGTAGCAAAAGCAAAAAACCGAGTAATTGGAAAAGATAACCAATTGATATGGAAGCTATCGGCAGATCTCAAGCGCTTTAAGCACTTGACTACAGGGCATTTCTTGCTTATGGGCCGAAAGACCTATGAATCCCTAGGAAGGCCATTACCCAACCGTACACATCTCATAATAACCAGAAATTCGAATTTCAAAGCGCCAGAAGGTCATTTTGTCTTCCACTCGGTAGAGGAGGCCTTGATTTTTTGCACGAAGCGTCAGCTGGAGAAATTATTTGTGATTGGTGGGGGTGAAATTTACAAGGAAGCGCTCCCACTCTGCGATATACTCGAGATCACGGAAGTAGAAGCCAACCTAGAGGGAGACACCTTTTTCCCAGAACTCAATCCTGACCTTTGGAAGGAGAAAGAACGGGAAGAATTCCCTGCCGATGAAACCAACGAATACCCCTACGCTTTTGTCACCTACGAAAAACGCTAAGCCATGTCCAAACCTGTAATCTGGATCACGGGAGCATCCTCTGGCATTGGGGAAGCCGCTGCCAAAAAGTTTTCGAAAGAAGGATATACCCTGATTCTTTCTTCCAGAAATGTATCGGAATTGGAGCGAGTAAAGCAGTCTTGTGCATTTCCCCAAGACATCCGTTTGCTCCCCTTGGACCTGAGCGAAACAGCCTCCTTGCCTGAAAAAGCTGCTACTGCCCTTTCCTTTTTTGGAAGCCTCGACCTACTTTTGCACAACGGAGGCATCAGCCAGCGCTCTTTGATCAAAGAGACCCAACTGGAGGTAGATAGCCGATTGATGGAAGTGAATTATTTTGGCACCGTCGCCCTGACCAAGGCAGTTCTTCCCTATTTTATCCAAAACAAAAAAGGGCATTTCGCTGTGGTCACCTCCTTAGTAGGCAAATTCGGTTCACCCTATCGCTCCTCCTATGCGGGTGCAAAGCATGCACTCCATGGTTTTTTTGATACGCTTAGGGCGGAACATCACCAGGATAACATTGCGGTTACCTTGATTTGTCCCGGATTTATCCATACCCAAGTGTCTGTCAATGCCGTTACCGGGGACGGCTCTCCTTTGGGTGAAATGGACCAAGCGCAGGCTCAAGGCATGTCGGCTGAAACTTGTGCCGATCAACTCTACCGAGCCTTGCTCCGCAAAAAAGATGAGGTCTACATCGGGGGCAAAGAAACCTGGGCCGTGTACCTCAAACGATTCTTTCCAGGATTATTTTCCCGTATTCTTCGCAACGCTAACGTAAGATAAAATCTAGATGGCTACTGTAACCGCAGAAATCATTGCCATAGGAGACGAGCTCCTGTATGGGCAAATCATGGACACCAACTCCCACTGGATCAGTCAGGAATTGGATGCTATTGGGGTGCGAGTCGTGCGAAAAACCACGGTTGGTGACAATAGAAATGATATTTTGGCTGCCTTTGAAGCCGCATCTCAGCGGGCCCATCTCATTTTGATCACGGGAGGCTTGGGACCCACACAAGACGATTTGACCAAACCTCTCCTTGCCGAATACTTTGGATGCGAGATCGTAGAAGTGCCTGAGGCAGTGGCTGCTGTTTCACAATACTTTACTCGGCGTGGCCGAGAAATGACCCCCCTTAATATCCTTCAGGGGCACTTGCCCAGCTGCTGCACCTACGTACCCAATGAGGTCGGTACTGCACCAGGGATGTGGTTTGAGCAAAAAGGGTGCTATTGGATGTCTATGCCGGGAGTACCCCACGAGATGAAAAAACTCATAAAGGACTTTGTTTTACCTAAACTTTCCACTGTATTTGAGCTACCCGTTATTTACCACAAACTGATCAAAACGGTAGGAATAGGGGAATCCTTGTTGGCAGACCTAATCAAAGACTGGGAAAATGCGCTTCCAAGCCACATTCGACTTGCCTACCTGCCCTCCCTAGGCCATGTCAAACTTCGATTGACCGCCTTTGGAGAAAACAAAGCGCACCTGAGACAGGAGGTGGAGCAGCAGATTCAGGCCGTACTCCCTAGCATTTCTTCCTATATCTATGGCTACAATGAGGACACCTTGGAAGCAGTAGTAGGGAAACTCTTGAAGCAGGTAGGACAAACGGTAGCAGTAGCAGAAAGCTGTTCGGGGGGATTTATTTCCCATACGCTGACCACCGTGCCTGGAAGCTCCGCCTATTTCAAGGGAGCGGTAGTTCCTTACCAAAACGAAGGAAAGAAATCTATCCTTGGAGTAAGTCCAGAAACCTTACAGCAGCATGGAGCAGTAAGTGAACAAACGGTCCGTGAGATGGCTTCTGGAGTGAGGACCTTATTTGGGGCTCATTTTGGACTTGCGAGCAGCGGAATTGCAGGGCCGGATGGGGGCACGCCCGAAAAACCGGTGGGAACGGTCTGGATAGCTTGTGCTGGGGAGGGTTTTGTAGAAACCAAAATGCTTCAGTTGACGCAAGATAGAATGATTAATATCCAACTCACTGGGGTAGCGGTAATGAACTTGCTCAGAATCTGCATTTCAAAGTCAAGGCAATGAGCGCAACAAGATCAAGCAAGCCTTTCTCATCCTTTGTATCTTAACACTTTTCTCTTATCTCTTGCTTCTAATAAATTTTTACTCTAAGGACTTGGGTAGCAGTTCAATAAAATATACTTTTAAACTTTGGATATAAACCCAATGAATTTACCCGAAGTATCATGGCAAGTATAGAAATGCTGATGCCCAAAATGGGCGAAAGTATCATAGAAGGCACCATCATCTCCTGGCTGAAAAAGGAGGGAGACCTTATCGAAGCTGATGAGTCTGTGCTAGAGGTAGCTACAGACAAGGTAGATACGGAGGTTCCTGCTACCCATGGGGGTAGGTTGAAAAAAATCCTAGCCCAAGAAGGTGAAGTGGTGAAGGTAGGTGCGGCCATCGCCCTGATTGAAACTACATGGGAAGCTTCCTCGGCCGTACCATCAGAACCTTCAGAGACAGAAACTATCCAAAAAGAAGGGAAGCAAGAGCTTCCCGTATCGACAAGTAGCCTCATAGAAGAGGACTCGCAAGATACTCAGGTAGCAGCTGACGGAAGATTTTATTCTCCCTTGGTCAAAAGCATAGCCAAAGAAGAGGGCATTTCATTCGAAGAACTATCTAATATTCCTGGCACGGGCAAAGAAGGGCGAGTCACCAAACAAGACATGTGGGACTACCTTGCAGCACGACAGGGTGCCACAAAAAAGGCTTCCCCATCTCCTTCTTACAGCCAAGTTGCCCCTAGCCTGAGTGGCTCAGATGAAATCATCGAAATGGACCGCATGCGTAAGTTAATTGCGCAGCGCATGGTAGAATCCAAACGCATTTCTGCTCATGTGACTTCTTTTGTAGAAGCAGACATGACTTCCATCGTCCTTTGGAGAGAGAAAAACAAGGAAGCCTTCAAGGCGACTTACGGAGAGTCTCTCACCTTCACCCCATTTTTCATACAGGCAGTTGCCAAAGCCATTCGAGATTTTCCCATGATCAATATTTCGGTAGACGGAGAGCAAATCATCAAGAAAAAGGACATCAATATTGGCATGGCAGTAGCCTTGCCATCTGGCAACCTCATCGTTCCAGTCATCAAACAAGCAGATGACTTGAGTTTGGTAGAAATTTCAAAAAAAGTGAATGATTTGGCACAGCGTGCCCGAACCAACAAACTCACCGCCGATGAGGTCACGGGCGGCACCTACACCGTATCAAACGTGGGTTCTTTTGGCAATGTCATGGGTACACCCATCATTCCTCAACCTCAAGTGGCCATATTAGCCATTGGTGCCATCGTCAAAAAGCCAGCGGTAGTGGAAACGCCTACAGGTGACGTGATTGCCATTCGCCACAAAATGTTTCTCTCCCATTCCTATGACCACCGAGTAGTCGATGGAGCATTGGGGGGCATGTTTGTAAGACGAGTAGCAGACTACCTGGAATCTTTTGACTTGGAGACGACTTTGTAAATTGAGTAGAAACAAGAAACAAGATTGAAGACTTCATGATGATACGAGATTCGAATGATTTTCGAATTCCCACATCAATATGCTACACTCAGCGTTCGCCATTCAACTACTCCCAACTAATAAATAAAGGGATATGGTTCAATTAAATGGGCTGTGGTCCGTGGACTATTGACCACCTGATCAACTCCCCTGGGGCTGAAGTTTTATCTTCCGATAGTAGTATTCCAGCTTCCCAGCCAAGTCTGCCAAGCGTATGGGTTTGGTGAGGTAATCGTTCATTCCCATAGCGATCGCCTTTCGCTGATCGTCTTCGAAGGCATTGGCAGAAAGCCCAATGATCACCAAGCCCTCTTGTTTGGGAAGTTTACGAATGGCTGTGGTGGCTTCCAGCCCATTCATCACAGGCATCTGCACATCCATAAAGACCAGGTCAAAGGGCTGCGCACTGACTTTTTCTACGGCTTCCTGTCCATTTTTTGCTACCGCAAAGTCGTAGCCCAGCTGCTCAAACATCATTCCCATGAGTTGTAAGTTGAGTTCATTGTCTTCCGCTAGTAAAAGACGTAGTGGGAATTTTTTACCCATTCCCTTGCTCTCCTTATTTCCTGAGTTTTCTTTTTCTAGCTCTACTTCGGGTCGAAAGATAAGTTTGGCAATCACGGAAAATCGAAAGGTAGCCCCTTTCCCTGGACTACTATCCACTTCCAATTCACCCCCCAGCAGTTCTACCATCCTTTTGGCGATAGCCAATCCAAGGCCAGCCCCCTTATAAGACCTGCTTGATGAACTCTCCACTTGGAAAAAGGGATCCGTCAACTGCTGCAAGTGCTCCTGAGAAATCCCAATGCCATTGTCCGAAACGCTGTAATTTAGGAGTACCAATTCCTCGGTGAGCGCTTCTTGGGACAAGGAAATCACCACTTGTCCCCTGCTGGGGGTAAACTTTAAGGCATTACCCATGAGGTTGAGTAGGACTTGATTGATTTTGTCCCGGTCCGCTTCCACCACCAAACTCGGGAGTACCTGGACATCCATGGTCAGGGTGATGTCTTTCTTTTTGGCTATTCCACCCAAAATTTCAAGTTGCGCTCGCACTTGCTCCTGAGGGGCAAAGGTACTGGGATGTAGCTCCATTTTTCCAGCCTCAATCTTGGAGTAATCCAAGATATCCCGAATGATACTCAACAGAGAGTTTCCAGAATTTTTTATAATGTCTAGGTATTGCTTTTGGATTTCCTCCAGGTGAGTACCTTCCAGTAAATCAATCATTCCCAACAATCCATTCAAGGGGGTTCGGATTTCATGACTCATGTTGGCCAAAAATTCAGACTTGGACTTATTCGCTTGTTCTGCCGCATACATGGCCTCTAGGATACCTTTTTCCCAAATTTTTTGATTGGTGATGTCCTTAGAAATAGAAACCATCTGCTGCTCGTCCAAGGGGAAAAACCTGAGCTCGTAGTGCCTAGTTTTTTCCTCCCCAGCAGGTATCCAGGAGACATTGACCGATTGGAGCACTCCGGTACTTCTCGCCTTTTGGAAGGCGGCATGCAATTTCTCTCGCTGGTTTTCGGGAACAATATCCAAGAATTTTTTTCCTTCTGCCGCTTGAGTCAAGCCCAGGTAATTCCCAGAAGGCTGTACATGAAAATCCAGTACTTTTCCCTCGTTGTCGTAAATAAAAATTTCGTCGGGCAGGTTGTTGATCAAGGAGCGCAGGCGGCCTTCGTTTTGGATGACCTTCATCTTGGCTGCGTATTGCTCCGAAATATCGGTGCAGATCCCTAGACCCCCATCAAACCTTCCTTGGGAATCGATAAGAATTTTTTCAAAAATTCTAATCCTAATAGTTTTACCATCTCTTCGAAGCATGTCGTACTCCAACTCGATAAATTCCTTTTTAGCCAAATAGGCCTTCTTGATTTCTTCTCTATGTTGCTCCAAGATCTCGTTTGAGGAATCCTTACTGAAAACCTTATTAAATTCCTCTTTGGTATACCCCAGCACTTCTTTTACTTCGTCACTGATCCGCAAAATTTCTCCCTTGTAATTGTAAAAAAATACGAAGCCTCGGAGTTCCTTGAGCAGCATGTTTTGTTGGTCAAATAACCTGGATATCTCTTGAAAACTCTCTTCTCTGGTTTTGGCTAATTCCAGGTAGTTTTTTAAAGAAATCACAAAAAAGGAAAGGATAATCACCATGATGATGATTACACCTATAAACAGTAAAAAGTAGGTTTTATACACCCCAGAACTGAGATCATCGGTGGGAAAGACAATGACTAAGGCAGCATGATGGGCCATATCTCCAAAGGAAAAAGGATATTGGGCAAGTAGCCCGTTGACCAGCTCTCCCTCCTGCTTCCACGTGATGGCATACAATCCCTTGATGCCTTGGTACAGGTCTTTTTTGATGGAGTCCATCTCTAGAATCTCTACTTGCTCCAAGTGGGGAAGGGTGGCCGAACTGATGTCTTCTAGCTTAGCCCCTAGGTGTAGGAAATTTCCCCCACCTTGCATTTGAAAAAAGTTGTCCACGTATTGCTTGGCAAATTTTTTCAGGTTGACTGCATAAAGTACCCTAACCCCCTGCTTTCCTTCTAGGTACAGATGAAATGGAATGCTATCGGAAGGGAATTGAGTGATGGATTCTTGGATAAAGTCATTCCGCTCGTTGTACACAAACATGTAGATAGAATCTTGTATCCCTCCCACCCACAGGGTATCGATCAGGTTGGGAAAAGCGGTTAGGGTTTTTCTTGAAAGTTTCCCCAGGTCTGAGGTCCGCTGATTCGCAGCCAGGTCCTCTACCTCCACTGCAAAAAGCCGAGATTCCTCTTCAAATCGATTCAGCTCGTTTTCCAAACCTCTACCTGCCAAATCGGTTTGTTGCCCTAAAAAATCCTTTCTTCTCTCTAATTGAGCAGCATACATGGCCCAGAAAAAGCTAATGCCTACCACAGCAACCAATACGATAAGAAAAACTCCAACCAATAGTGCCATCCTAAAACTAGAATTGGACAAATACTTATTCTTCATTGATCGGCCAATTTAAGTTCAAGAAGAAACCAATCCACATTGGAAAATTTTACCCCTAAGGCTCGAAACAGGCGAGGGTCTTGCTTAAAATCGTAATGAACCTTCTTATTTTCCAAAATCGCTTTGGCCATATCCCGCACCTCAGCATTTTTACTTCGGGACAAATTAAAATCTGGGTCTCGGAAGTTATTTTCCTGTATGGATTCTCTATACACGTGATTTCGAAGTACTGGCATGTCTAGGAGCTTGATGCCCTCGCTAGTGCCCCCAATGATGTCTCCCTTTTGATTGATCAACACAAAATAGCCCTCTTCTGATTCTAGAAAAGAACCAATGGCCTCCCCTATGGGTAAATCTATCCCCATTACCGCAGACAACTCCTCCTCCACGTAGATGGGATAGACTAAGGAAAAAATCCAACCTTTTCCCGCAGGATCTATGTAAGCATCCGGCAGCCATACCGTACCCTTACTGGGATTGTGTGCCAAATCTGCTTCGTAATAAAAATTAAAGGAGGTGATGTCAATATTGGGATCTACAATATTTTTTGCATCAAAAGCGGGATAGATTCTACTTGCCTGGAGCGCAGAGTTGGAAAAAATCTGAACCACTTCGGGATGCTTCGAAATATAGTTGGCAAAAAGGCTATCCAAGGAGTTAGTAATCAGGATCAATTCCTTTCCTTTTTCCCTATCCTTGCTGCTGTTGAGCAAGATGATTGTACTCAAGGTACTGTCCTCTCCAGGTTTATTGGTTGAAAAATTCCCTTCTATCGTGTACTTAAAGGGCCCAGGATGTGCTAGAATGGAATCCCTTTTTTCAAGCAATAGCTGATGGTGCGCCCCAATAACTTTAAGATCTTGGCTCAGCCTACGCATGTGGCCTTCCACTTTGACTATTACCTGAATTAAGGATTGAAAGTCTTCTTCTTGGGG
>Ga0194117_10001355_pt1 | contig 28793 bp, 12 predicted proteins | sample TA2MahsurfametaG_FD_160579 | JGI IMG/M metagenome (GOLD analysis project Ga0194117, IMG submission 160579) | Freshwater microbial communities from Lake Tanganyika, Tanzania - TA2015009 Mahale N1 surface | ecosystem: Environmental > Aquatic > Freshwater > Lake | place: Tanzania: Lake Tanganyika... | reverse complement strand
TTTTTGCTTTACACTTTTTATCAGTGTAGCAATAATATTCTCCTTTAGGGCAGCGACCGTTTTTCTTCATTCAACTGGTTTTGACTTAGTGCTTTCACCTTTTGCTCTTTTTTTTCTTCCCGCACAATGAGCGCGTTGAGAAAATCCTTTTGGATTCGAACAATCAATACTCTTTTTATATTTATTCGTCCAATCTTCTTGAAACTGTTTAAATGTTCTCATCTTTAGTTTGTTGTTTTAATAGTTTTGCTAATTCTGCTGTTGAACCAACGAAAAGTGCATTATTGACTGTTGTTGGACCTTTACTGACATTCTCTTCTTCAATATCTTTTAGTTTTTTCTGAAGATCCATAAGTTTATCAGTTGCATCTGCCACATTTTTGATCAATTGACCCGCAACTTCATATGCTCTAGGCATTTCACTTTCTTGAGCAAGTTCAAGTATTCCATTAATTGCTTCTTGCCCCTTTTCAATTAGAGAATATAAGTTTCCTCTTGTATAATTATAATCTTTTTTGACATCATCGACAGTTGATGATATTTTTTCAATTTTATCAACTGCAATTTCTTTTTCAGTAGAAACTATTTCTCCTTCTACATTAAAAGTGTTATTTAATTCATCAAATTTTTTTGTCATTTTCATGATTATCAAAGGATAGATCCACTAAACCCAAAATCATCTCCATCTTCAATAAGATCAACGTCCGCAGTTGTTATTGATTTTACTTGTGCTCCTGCTAAATGTGATGTAATTGTTGTGCCATCTTTTCCTCTTTCTACCGTAAGAGTATTTCCTGTTTTTGATTTAACATACATTTCTTCACCTTCCAGATCAATATAAGTTTTTGCAGCAATAGAACTTGCATTATTTACTTTAATTAAAATACTTTCAATTGTAACATCTTCTGCTAGATTTGTTAAAACCGTGCCAGTATAATTTTTGATTGCTCTTGGTTCTGCTGAGAAAATAACCTCTCTTATTGGAGTAGGAGTAGAATCTCCAGAAATATAACTGATAGTAGATTTTTTGATAATATCCTTTGTTGCTGTCGTAACAGGACCAAAAAGAAATGTTTTTGCAGTGAATCTTAATGTATAAAGAAGAACTCTTCTTGTTGAGAAATCACCTTCATAGTCATCCTGCATCGTGACATTTTCTAAAACAATTGGAATATCTCTTTTCTCATTAATTACATCTACCAGTTCAACAGTCATTGTATATGCTGGTTGAAAATAGGGTAGTATTTGTTCGATAATTTGAAGAGCATCGTCATTTAATTTTGACATGATACTAAGTTCAAATTGCATATTATATGGAACTGGAAGATATGATTTTTTAGTTTCCGTTCCGTCATTCGCAGACTTTGAAGTAAAAGTTTGAGTTGTGGAAGACTTTCTTGTTGCGTCATAAGTTAATCCAATAAACTCAAAAGACATTCTAGGTAATGTAATTTGTATTGGTTTACTCAGATTTGGTGATTGATTTAATCTTGCTAAAAACTTTTGTGTTGGACCATATGCAAGAGGAACCTTAATTACGCTCGTGGTTGCATCAGAACTATCCTTATGTTTGACACTTATATCATTAAACAAAGAACCAAAAGCAATTACGGTCCTCCTCAAAATTTCGTGGTAAAAATACTCAAACATGTGGTTAATTTATAATACTACTATTTAACAAAGACTTTAGTTAGTATTTAGGGCATTCCAAAAGGATTTCTTTCACTAAAATCAATAATATCATCAGATTCAGTTTCTATTTTAGAATTATCTGAATATCCATCTCGTGCAGGATATACCTCTACTGCTTTTAAATAATGAGAGGCGCTGGATGCAGATCCCACAATATTTTCACCCACAACAAATTCTCCGTTAATTTGAGAAACTTGAAGAATATTTGTAACATAGTCCCAAGATTTAACTCTTGCAGTTACACCGCTTGTTGATCCAGTGACAATCTCATTAAATATGAAAGTGCCCGTTGAATTCAATGAAGGATTAGATATGGTTAATGTCGGCGTAGTAGAATATCCTAAACCAGCGTTTGTAATGTAAATTGCTGTTATTGTACCAGCAGCGGAGACAACTGCTGTTGCTGCTGCTGAAACAGAGGATACTCCAGTAAACGTGATAGTGGGTGATGTTGTATAACCAGAACCACCGTTAGTCACAGTAATTTCCCCTACAATTCCACTTCCTGTCGATGCAATACCTGTTGCTCCACTACCACCTCCACCAATAAATCTCACTCCCGGATTTGATGTATATCCAAATCCAGAATTAATAATTTGTACGCTTTGTACTGACTTAGCTTGTGGATTTGTGTTATCAGTGCAGACAACTATTCCTTCTATCATCTTAGCAATGGCAGTGGCAGTTTTTCCACTCGTAGGTGCAGATGATATTCCAACTGTAGGAACGCTTGTATACCCTCCACCGCGATTTGTAACTACGATTGATCTAATACCACCATTAACAATAGATGCTGATGCTGTTGCAGTGACCCCAACACCAACCATTGTAAGACTTATAATATTCCCCGTTCCAACGTTTTCTAAATTATTGGTGCCGTCTCCACTAATTAACTCATCTATTTCATCAATATCAGTATCGATAAGTTCGTCTTCATACCTAAACAATTCACATCTTAATTGATATGTGTATAATCCTTGAAGTTGATAGAACGGTTTTTCATGTTCTACATATTTGATTTCAAATAAACGTTTTCCAAGAGGAAAATAAACTAAATCACCTTCTTTTGGTCTTGAGTATAATTTAATATTTGGTTGTTTTTCAATCAAAGGTGAAATATATGTTTCATATCTTTCTCTAGAAATTATCAAAGTAATCTCATTTAATGCTTGTATACCAAACTTTGATAAGAGTGTTGGATTATCTCCATAACCTTCATAGGTATCCACATAAGCTTCGATAGGATATGCATTATTAAATTCAGATTCTATTACTTCTTTTATTACGGTTTTTTCAGTGATGTATTTTCTAGGAAGATAATGAATTTCAACACCATACATTCTCAATTGTTCGTTGATTAGATCTTGAATAAGACCTTGCTCAGTCTTAGATCCTTGTAGAAAAAATGGGTTAAGCATTCGTTTAACCTATCATATCGAAAGGAGGTACTTCGTAAGTGTTAGACATTTTTTCCATTAAAACATCTAATTCTTTTTGAGCATCATCGTATATTTGCCTACCATTAAGTTCTACCCCACCAGGTAATTTTACTCCAGTAAATTTAATTAAATTTTGTCCCCACTGTCTTTTAATAAGTGCGGTCAAATATGGTTTAATAAAAGAATCATTCCAAACTCTACTGTAATCATTTGGATCAAATGTTGAGTAACAGTCGATAATAAGATATTGATCTTTTCTTACGGATGCCCAATCAATATCCAAGTATAATCTGTCTTGTCTTTTATTAAAACGAATTTGTTTTTGAGTATTGAGAAGAAAATCTAGATCTTCCAAATAAGTCTTTACCATCGCATAACTAAGAAGTTCTGTAGTTCCCCAATAGTAAATATCATTCAAGAATAACTGATATTTTACACTAAACATATTGTGAGTAATTGTATTAGTTCCATCAAATGTGAAAATTTTATTCACTCCAATAATATTGGGCGGAACTTGCAGATAATTGCTGTTTTCTTCGTATGTAAATGTAGTCGCTGTGCCTACAATATTTGTTGTTGCTGTTGTTGTAGCAATTCCTACTGAGGCGCTTCCGCCTCTAGATCTACCCCTATCAATATCATTTTGAGTTATTTTATATTTATAAAAAGTAGGATAAACGCCATCAAAATGTCTTTCCTGAAAAAATTGAATAGCGTCATCTACTAAATCTTCAATTTGCTCATCAGCGACATTTATTTCTAAAACAGGCGCACCAAGTTTTCTCTTACAATAATCTATTAATTCTTGTCTCGTTGAAGGTTGCGCCATGGTTAATAACCTCTTAAAATATTTATGATTCTGTTTTTATTATGGAAGAAAGAATTTCTTGTTGTTTTAAATACAACTTGAAGTAACATTTTGCAATTTCTTTAATCTGATCTAAATCTGAGATGGAGTCAATTTCAGATGCTGCTTTAAAGTATTCAAAACTTTTACTCAAATTTTCTAATTCTATTTTATTTGGATCCATTGATTAACTGCCTTAGTAAAGATTTAATTTCGTCCATATCATTTTTTATATTAGCAACTTCTTCCTCAATAGAATGTACTTTTTGATTCTCTTTTGATTTAATATCTCGCATTGCTAGATATTCGTTATACCCAGTCATATTTGTATTAATAATTGAGTTTGTTACTGGATCTCTAACTAAGTCGGAGTGTCCAGAAACTTTTATATATTCCCTTGTCATTTTATGCTAAAGCAATTGTTCTAAGTTCTTTAAATCTTGGGGGATAAGCTTGATTTGTTCCTGTAGCAACAATTTTAATTCTATAAAATTTAAATGATGGCAATTCATTTACAGTAAATACATTTTCTTTATAATCAAGTTGATTTGATTCGAAATCAAGTATTTGAGACTTTGAAACAAAAGAATCTGGCGCTCCATCATTGTTTTGTGCGTCAATAATTCTTCCTCTATAATCTAAATTAGTGTATCCAGGAAAAGGTACAAATATAGGATCAAATCCGCTACGATCACTGATAGCGTAAAAAGCTCTAATATCAGAGTATTCATTGATATAAGCAGAAAGAAGAATTTTTAATGAAGTTGCTGGATTTTCTAAATTGACTTCCTTAGAAATATATGTAAATGCTGTAGGATCATTTAAAAGACTATTCGCTCTGCTATCAGTAGCGTAATCTGTAATTATACTGTTAATTCTGTTCGAAATAAAAATAGCACTCACTCTTTGAGTGTCAATAACAGGAGACACTCTAGAATCAGTAGTTTCTAAATCTAATTGCATATTGAATGACCTGTTGCCCGGCAAAGCAAGTCCAGTTAAATTATTTGCTTCGTTAATGTCTGAACAAACTATTCTAGTACTAGTCAAATAATTTGATTTATTCAATGTTACATTTTCATATCCTGCGTTCTGATAAGGAACTTCAGTTCCACTTAAACTTTGTCCTGTTATAGTTCTAATTTTAGCATCTAATTTAGTTCCAGTTACAACTTGATGTTGTACCATTGGAGAAATAATTTCAAATGGTATATTTTGTGTTGATTTGATTTGATTGCCACCAGAGAACTTAGATTCATTGAAATAAAGTTTGGGGAATCCAACATCAGTGCTTCTATCATTTCCATCAGATGCCATATTAATTTTAATATTATGAGAATCAAATGTTATTGGATTAGAAACCGTTGCATCGTTCAAATAATGTGTTTTATTAATTCTTCTAAGAGAAACTCCACCTAGTTCATATTTATAAACTAAAGTGCCCACTGGATAATTTTTCTTAAATCCTAATACATTTCTTGTTATAGTTCCTCCAATAGTATTGCCAGTAACTTGAGTATATCCAATAATTTCATCTCCAATCTTCAAGTATCCAACATTAGTTGTGCCAACTCCAACATTTTCGAATTGAGAGAATAAAGATGCATCTTCTACAGAAATAGCAGTTGTAGAATCTGTATCATACGCAGTGATAAGTTTAGTTGGAATAATGTCCGAATTTACATTAGATAAAGTTACATAATTATCCTCAAAGTACATACCACTATTAGTGTGATTAACTAAAATATGAAGTCCATCATTTACAACTTCAATATTACTAATTTGAACATTAGCACCATTACTTAAATTTAATTGCGTAGTTATTCCTGAATTGTTAATATAACTTACAGTGTTTCCTGCTCCAGAAACTATAAACTCACCTTGAACATTATCTAAAATAATCTCATTTACATTAGAAATAGATGTAACAGAAAGTTGTGCATTAAATCCTGTTGGAATAGTTCCAATAGTGCCTATCCCTAAAACGTCTCCTACCCGATATCCAATTCCACCATTATTAATGGTGGCACCAATTGCAACTCCGTTGTTAACGGTAATGTTTGCAGTCGCATTTCTTCCTGTACCAGTAATTGTTACAAGATTTACTCCGCCAAAAGTTTTTCCTCCAGATGATGGAGTATACCCGATTCCTGCGTTAATAATATTAAGAGAACCAGTAGCAGATCCAGCACTTCCTACATAGTTTCCTGTTGCATTAGTGCCGTGCTGTAAAACAGTATTGCCCAAGTTTAATTGGGTATCATTAATAGTATTAGCAAAACCGACTCTAATCTGCCTTGAACTAATATCAAGACTATTTGGTAATAATGTTGCTACTTGTTCATTCCCTTCTGACAATACTGGATTATAGAATTGAATATCTCCTTTGGTCACAAAGTCTGCTCTATACAAAGTAAATTTCAAGTCTTCCCATTGACTTGCATCCCAAGTTGAACCATTTTGAGATTTGAATAAAGAACCAAGATATGGTTGATTGGATATAAATGTTTGAGTTAATAAATCCTCTTCGCCAACTCTTGAAATAAACGCTTGATATTTTGTTGAAAGTGAGAGCAAACAAATTGCATATTCTCTACCATTACCTTCAAGATAAACAGGAGATTTAAAAGTAAATCTAGTTGCAGATGTCCCATCATTGGATATGTTTACTTGATCTGGATTGAGAACAACTTCCGAGAAAGGTAAAACTTTTTGAGTAGGAATCCCAGTCTGCATGGTTCTTATTTGTAATATAACTGGTATATCATTATCATCTCTAGATTGGAAGAATACATCACAACTTGTTAAGAAAATTCCATTATCTTCTTCAACTAAAAATGATTGTGCCAGTGGGTCAACCCAAGCATTTTGAACATCCGTTCTTGTTTGTGAATTAACTGTAGTTGATGAAATGAGTTGAGGACCTGTGGTGCTAAAAATAGCTCTTTCCTCAAACAATTGTTTATTTTCAATTCTAGCATTTCTAACAGAAGTAATTTCCTCTTGGAAAGTTTCTAAAACACCGCTAGCAGAATAAGTTTCTTCTCCAATTGTAGTTGCTCTATTTTGATCATTAGTTTGGCTGTTAATTAAGGTAAAAACTTTAGTTCCAGTTTCAAATCTAGGGTTACTAGATACATTTGGATTTGGTATGAAGAAACTAAAAATGCAATTAGAAGAAATATCTGATATTATTTGCAAATCGTTTAGTGTTGCAATAGCACCACTAGTTTGTCCAACAAATATCATACCTGGAGCAACCCATCCACCATATTCTCCTTGAACTTTATCTGATAATGAAAAAGTATCTACATTAAGTATTTCTGAGGTAGATGAGTATGTACTTGGAATTACTCTATTGGAATATGGACTTTGGGTAAATTGAAGGGTGGGATTAATATAGGGACCTTCTCTATGTTTTGGAGCTGCTGCTCTAAAAGTTATTCTTGGGGTGACTCCTGGAACATCTCTATTCAATCCAGAGTTATTCATTGTACCAATTATAGTCTCTCCAACTTGGAAAGATCCAGAAATCATACTAATATTAAGAAGTTTTGGCACACAATAATTTGTAACATCAATCCCATCAAAGAATCCATATAATTTTGTATTTGGTTTTAATCTCTTAGCAGTGATTTGAACATTTCTAGATCTCATAAACTTAACGAGATCTCTACTAATCATTCTTTCTCCAGTTGATGTGACATCAAACTGTTCTGTAATGAAAGTTTGAGTACCTGTTCTAGATTCCTGTCCAGTTGTTGTAGAAGTTGAAATAACATCTTCGATGACATTTTCTGTTGTAGTAACTTCTTGTCTTTGCCAAGTAAAATTTCCCCATCTACCATCAGGAGAAAATCCCCAAGCATGAAATCCTCCTCCAATATTTCTTCTATTTCTTTCTACTACTTCTGTTCTTTGAATGGTTTCAACTATTCTTTCTGTACCTATCCAATCAGTTTCCCAAGAGTTCCAAGCAACAGGAGCAAATCCTTTATTTGGATCGAAACCTAAAGTTGCAACGGCGGTGGCAATAGTCTGCGAATAGTTTCCTTCTTTATTGATAATTTTTGGTTCTAGTCTAACAGTATCTAACCAAGTATCAGATGGTGGAGTTAATTCTAAGGTAGCTTGCCAAAAACTTATAATGTATGGAGTGATACTTTCGGTTCTTGTTGCAAAAGTTTGTTTTAACCACTCAACTTCAGTATAATTGAGAGTTACAATATCACCAGTTTTTTTAATATTATTTCCTTCTGGATTAGTAAATGCCAAATCTCTATTTGGATCAATATTTACGACAGGTCCAAATGCCAAATCTAAACACGTTGTATAGTGTTTTGGTCTCGTTTCTCCATTTTTTACATCAATACTATTATTGACGGGAATTTGAGATTCCTGTGGAAGTAATGTTTTAAAATTATCGACAGCAAATCCAGATTTAAATCTGTTTAATCCATTTGAATCTGGGATGAACAAACTAGAAGTACTTGTTTCTAGTAAAGATAAAGATGTGTAATACTCTAAATTTTTAATTCTATTTTCCAGTCTTCTAATGTCGGACATTGTATATCCTTTATTTTCCAAAAATCTGATGGAGGCATCAGAAACATTAAACAGATATGGAGGAAGTTTTATTGATGCTATTTCTAAACAACCATCAATAACTGTTGGTGGTTCAAAATTTTCTGAAGGAACTCCAGATGAAACTTGAAATCTTCCATCCGATGATAGAAAAATTCTATCCATTCTTCCCAGATAGTAAGAATATGAAAGAGTTATGGTTTCATCAGAGGCTAAAATATTGGTAGCAGTATTTCCTGTTGCGTTAAATGTTCTACCTTTAAATTCCAATGGAGATCTAGAACCAGGAGATACTGTATAATTAGAAACTCTTGGTCTTATATCAATAATATCAGTATTTCTGATTCCATTCACTTTTGAGACATCTTTGATATAATCAAAAGATTGATATGAATTTGTTGTCGTAATGTCTCCATTATCAGAAGAATCATAGAATGTATTAATAAAGTAAACTTTGATTTTTCTCAATGGTTGAGAAGTATATTGGTTTCTTTTTATAACTCCATAGTTATAGAATAATCCATTTTGACCATTGTTAAAAGTAAATTTCGATGATATATTTAAACTTGGACTACTGAGTGATGAAATAACAGCTTGAACACTAGATTCTTTAAATTCGACTATTTCGCCCTCAATGAAGTTTGAACTAGATTTTATAATAAATGTTATTTGAGAATCTGTTAATCTTTCAGCAATTATTCCTGATGCCCCAGAAGTTTTTCCAAAGATTTTTTCTCCTATCACCAAATCTGTTGTTTTTGATGTGGGACTATTAATAGATGCCAAAGTCATTTTTGGTGCCGATGGATCATTATTATCAGTTGATTCAAAAACACCTAGAACATTAATTACATCTGGCCCATTCAATGATATTACATCATCCTGAACTCTAGTTCCATATGGATAATTTCCATATGTTAATCCATCATTTAGCGTTGTGCTTCCAATTCCAGAAGCAGAATTTTTAGATTTATTAATAACTAAAGTATTAACTCTATTTTTATTTTTTATTTTTGATGTTGGTGAAATTTTTCTTAAAGTTGTATATAGAGTCGCTCCAATATCATTGGATCCAAGACCATAGATTTGGAGGGTATTAAAATTTGAAGAAAAACTTAGTTTGTCTGATCTTAAAATTTCATATGATCCATCAGATCTAACTAAAGTGTATCTTTCTTCATCAAATGGTAAAAATGTTTCGTTAGTTCCTGCAGACACTGCTAATGAAAGTTGTCCACTTACAATATCTACATTGTATTGTTTTCTGATACTTATTGATGATGAAGACAAATCAACTGACGAAATTGTTGATTTTGGTAAAACGGTATAAAATGTATTATCTGAAGAGGAGTCAAATTTTGATGTTAAAACACTAAAATCAGTAGCATTAAATGTAGTATTAGGGAGAGATCCATTTACAATACCGGAAACAGTTGTTACTCCAGAAACAGTAACTTGAGTTGTTCCAACGCTAACAATTGATGCAACAATCGGATCTGTATAATTTGGATCACTGTATCTAACCAGTGTTCCTACTTTTAAATTGTTATTTGGGAAATTGACATTAGTTGATGTTACTGTACTTATTCCAGCATGAACTGGAGAAATAACCGCAGTTCCAACATCCAATGATATAGATGGAATAATATCTGCAGTGAAAGTTTTTGCAGATCCAACAATTCCATAAACGGATTTTACATCAGATATTCCGTATGATGTTACCGCTATTGAAACTCTAGTGTCATTGATGCCATTAATCGTAAATGATTCATTGGTTACAAATTCGCCATTTTTTTCATAAACAGAAAAAGTTCTTTGACCAGTAACTGCATCCTTCAAAAAGGCAGTTGCCCCACTTCTATTTCCTTTTATATAAGTCGGAACAGTTAATGTGATTGGTTCATTTACCGTAATTTCTGATGTGGTTTGGATATCATATAAAGATATTTGCCAACGATTCAAATTTGAGTTGGTTGTATCATAAGATCCAGACTCTAATTTAAAATCATAGACTCTTGCTAATCCAATTTCTTTTCCTGCACTAGTAGTTTGACTCGATCCTACTCTTTCACTTCTTAAACTAAGGACATATGTATTACCAATTCCTGTAATTGGGGAACCATATACTCTGTTTAATGTAAAAGATGAACCAGTATTAAAAGCAAATGATTGATTATTTAAAGTTTTTGTTGTTCTTGGTTTTGGTACATCTAGATAATTAGAACTTATTGTTTCGACTTCATATCCACGTACAAATGCCTTTCCCGGAGAAACTCTATACAATGCGAGATTATCATTAGGAACAGACCCAGCAGGAGTTAACTGACTTTCTGTATATATCCCTCTATTACCCTCTTTGTCATTTAGAGACTCATTTAAAAATATATCAAATGCCTTTGTCGTATAATTTCCAGATTCTGAAAAAGTTCTTCTTGCAAATTCATCTGCAATAATATTATAGTCAGTGTTTGTCTTTTTAGATCTTAAAGTTCCATTTTCAATGGTGGCAAGTTCAACAAAATTATTATCATCAAAATCATTCAGTGCTTTTTTGGTAAGTCTAATAGATATTTTTAATCTATCAGCGCCTGGGGCAGCATAGTTATTGTATCCTTGAGAATTGTCATTTAATGTTTCATCCAGATCAGAATTAATAATTTCTTCCGTTACAAATAATCCAACTCTATAATTAGGAGTGTTTGAATATTGATCTAATAAAAGCACTTCAGATTCTACCGATACAAACCTTCCTCGAATAAAATAAACTCCATTGGTTATTTGAAAGGAAGAACCTGTTGATGTTGCCTCTGCTTCTAATGTAGATGCAAAAGGTTGTCCTGCAGGAATAATGGTAGATCCCAAATCCTCTGTCTGAATATTTTCAGAACAAGTTAATAATTCGCCATCAGAAAAAGTTTCTACAGTGTTGTTAACTGGATCAGAATTTAAATACTGAATATAAAGAGTTGTCTTTCCTCTTTCTGATCCTTCTGAACCTGTAGATAATAGTGCCCTATCAACTACAGCAGTAACTCCAGATGTTAATCCTGTTATTTTTTTGCCAACTAAAAGACTTGCGTACAAGTCTACAGGCACTCCAAGATAAGTATTCTGTAATTGAATGGAATAATAGAAAGCATTATATGAAGTATTTCCCGGAATAACTTTAGCACCTTCTTTAAAGAAGTGTTGACCAAATCTTTCGATTTGATTTTGTAATATTGATTGTAGTGTAGTTAATTCTCTTGCTTGTACAGGATATCCTGGTTTAAAAAGAACTTGATAATAGTCCTTATCTTTTGCTCCTGTTCTTAGTGCATTGAAATCATCAAAATATGGAGCAACGTTGAGATTGGTAACCTGTGACATAGTTGTTTAGAATTGCAATATTACTTTAATGTCTTCTTTTTGGTTAGATGAACGGGTGATAGAAGGTCTATTATCAACATAAATTATGTTTCCAGAATATTTTTTAACTTCTGGATTTGATATTCCTTTTGTGAAGGATTGTCCAAGATAGTAAGTTCTATTATTTATTATCGTAGATACACCAGTAAAAGAAGTATCAATTCCTAAAGAAACTGAACCACCAGAAATAGTAAGATTTCCAGATCCAGTTGGAGAACTTAAAAATCTATTTAAGTTATATCCATAAACTGGATTTGTTGTACCAATTCCAGCTCCAGGAGTTGTTGTAAAACCAGCAAGCGTTCTATCCTGCCAATATTTTAAAACTCCTGTTGTTGGATCATAACTGACTACCTTACCTGCCGCTGTAACTCCAGTTCCCGTTGTTTGAGTAATAACGGAGTCTGCTGTAAAAGTAGCAGTTCCAGAACCACTTCCTGTTAGTTTTAATGCATAAACAGCACTTGCCTTATCCAAACTTAAATTTTGAATCGAATCATATGCTTTTGGATTTTCTACTACACCAACTCGTGCTATTTGATTTCCAGTAATGAAATCAGGATTTTCTATATCATTTTCTATTCTTGAATAAAGAAGAACATTTTTTGCCCCAAGTTCTCTGTAAATGTCGTGACCATGCCCTCCTTGGGGGGAAATGATTACATTAAAAGTTGGTTGAGTTGAACCTTTTGGAACATTACCGGCACTTAAATCAATATTACCGTATGTATATCCGGAACCTTGATTTGATATATTTACAGATTCTACTTCTTGATCATTATTAATCGTTACCGTGCATTCTGCCCCAGTTCCATCTCCTTTTATAGGGACTCTAGTATAGGTTCTGTTAGCAGTTCCAACTCCTACTCCTCGATTGGTAATCGTTACAATTTTGATCGATCCGTCTACTGCATTGTCTCTTATCGCAGCATTTTCCGTAGAAGTTTCCCATTCTAGTGGAACGGGAATAAAATCGGTAGATTCAAATTTAGAAATTTCAGAGGCTTTTATAGTATATAAGTATTTCCAAATATATCCATCTCCACTAGTTCCAGCAGATTTTGGTTCCAAGTCAGTGAATGTTGGTTCATCCAATGAAGGTTGACCATTTGTTGTTTCAGGAGTTGTCCCATTTTGTAGGCATATATAAACTCTATACTCACTATTAACTACGAAATAATTTGCGGAATATAAAGTAGTAGCTCCAGATCTTGCCGGATTGGAAATACTATAATCATGGCGATACATATCGTATGTTATACCAGACCTCCAAAAACGCTTAGGAACAACGAGTCTTACATCACTATTAGTAATTTTTTTCAGTGCTATTACAGTATCCCAATAATTATTTTCTTCATCAAAATTATCTATGGGATTTGGTGGATTTACGTCCCAATCAGATTGAATATTAGTTGGATTTGGCAGTGCAATAAATGAATAATAAGCATTTGCCGTTGTAGTTACACCAGCAACAAAATTTTGTGCGTTTAATATTCTAACTTGATCAGTTATAATTGCTGACATTTTGAGATTTTTTATTTATTTATGGGTTTATAAAATATAATTTTGATACTTCAATGGATTTTTTCTACTTATTAGAGAACCTGTTCTAATACCAGTCACTCCATTTTGTGTATATGCATTGAATACATTTAAATCTGTTCTAGTGCTTAGAGTCAGTTTACCCCAACTATATTCACCATAGAAACTGCTAAATCCTAAACCTGTCAGTGAATTGTAATTAGATAAACTTACAGTTACTTTAGCAACATAAGTTAAACCAAATCCAACTGTATGAGTTTGTGCTATTGAGACTGAAGAAACCCTGTATACATTATCTAAACAAGTTGTTCCAACACCAATGACAGATCCATCAGAGTTTAAGGAAGTTACTCCATTACCAACATTAGAATTATATACAACAAAGTAATATCCCGTTTGGATTCCACTTACCGTTGTTACTCCAGTTACATCGGAGTCTCTTAAGAAAGAATCTTTAGAGATCAATAAGTCAAAAACAAGTCCTGTGGACGCAACACCAACTGATGTTGTTGATATACCTGAGATAATTCCAAAATCTCCTTCATAAGAAACGATGCGATTATTCTCAACAGTATTATCTGGAGATTCTATTAAAACAATGGGTGGATTTGAAGAAGTATATCCAAATCCAGGATTAGTGATTGCTATTGAAACAATACTACCATTAGAGATTGTTGCTAGAGCCAAAGCGGTAACAGTTGTACCAATTCCAACTCCCGTTGTTCCTGCAATGCTGACTGAAGGAGTTGTTGTATATCCTACTCCACCATCAGAGATAACAATTGACGATATTGTGCCTGCTACAGAAACTATAGATGTTGCTGCAGCAGAAACTTTTGTATCTTGTGAAACAATAATAATATCTCTTTGAAAAACAAATGGATCCGATCCACCTGCATTAGTTTCATTAATAGGATTAAAGAATGGTCTTACATTATCTACAAAAATTTCTGTGCTGCCAACTCCAACTGACTTAATCAAATACGCCGATGGATTGATAGATGCTTCATAGAGTTCTCTATTTTTTCCAACAATCTTGGAATCAATGAATAGATCTTCCATTTGTCTGCACCAAACAACTGGTCTTGACAAATCTGGATCATTTATATTTCCTGGTCCATAATATGGATTAGTTGAGACAACATTTACACTATCAATACTTGTCACAACTCTTTCTTCTTCTTGAAGAATTTCTGTTTGATTTAGGGAAGGAGAATAACTAATTGTTAGAGTATCTCCAATTTTTACAGTATCTAAAACTTCCCTTTTAATAACATCTATAGAACCAGATCCTTTATAGAAAATGACTTTAGAAGTGTCACCTTCTTTTGGAGCCTCGGTAAATGTTATTATGTTTCCTCCTCTAAAAGTGTACCCCTCTCCGGGGATTTGTAGAATGTCATTTATGAAAATTAATAAAGTATAGTCTACTTTTACTGATGATCCCGGAGCAGCGATGATAGAAACTGTCTCTCCTGCTTTCTTTAATGCAAAAATTCTTCTATCACCATCAAAAAGATCATCAAAACTATCTAAAACATCTAAGTCCCCAACACTCCATCCAGAAAACTTATCATTAATTGTTTTTTCTATTGTGATTGTAAAAGGAACATACCCACTTGTTGTTGGAATTCCCGTAGAACCTCCGATTGGTAAAGTTAAAGACTCACCTTGACCATATCCAAACCCAGTTGATTGAAGTTCAAAATCTATAACACTTGATCCTTGTCCAACAACAACATTTATTGAAGCAGACTGACCAATTCCTGGTATAGAACCACTCGCATAAACTAATGGAATATTAGAATATGATAGTGGATAATCAAATATTACATATGGTGGATTTGATATAGTATATCCAATCCCCGGATTTGTAACGGCAACACTTACAATATTTCCATTTGATACCGTTGCAGTTCCAATAAAGTGGATACTTGGAACATTCGTTGTCGAAGTCGCAACACCAACTCTAACAGTTTGTACTCCTACTCTATATCCAGATCCACTGTTCCCAATCGAAATAGACTGAATAGTCCCTGCAGCGGAGACAATCGCGGTTCCACCTGCTGCAACAAGTGGTTGATAACCGAATCCAGCACTAGATCCAACCGAAATAATTATTCCTCCTCTTGGGAATGATGAAATACCTACATCATATCCTATTGATTTTGCAGTTCCAACGAATGTTATTTTTGTTTCTCCAGATGATTCACTTAAAACGTAGTTTTGAGTTGCACCAGCATTTTGGAATATTTCATTGATTAAAATAACTCCGTTGCTAGTGGATATACCTGTTATATTAGAACCAGATGATTTTAAACTAAAGGTATTTGCTATTCCAGTAAAAGAACCCGAAATATCATCAAAAATATAGTTTTTATAATAAGTTTCATTTGTTCCGTTTATTTCACCAGATCTCATAAACATTCTTCCGTGGAATTTCGAACTAGTCGATACTCCTAACCAATATCTAGAATCTGGAGCAGCAGTAGAAGTTGTTAAAGGAATATTTCCATATGGTGCAGTTACAAAATTAATAGAATTTCCTACAATATTATAATCACCAACAACTTTAGTTACTAAAGAACCTGTAGAATAACCTGCGTAATTTGTACCTAACCAAGATCTCTTTACTCTAATTCCATTGGTGCTACCTATACCAACACCATCAATTCTTAAAATTTCACTGCCAATTCTAATTAAATCTCCACCAAAGAAAGAAGTTATTCCAGTAAAATATATTATATCATCAATAGATGAAACTCCTCCAGCAAGAGTTGTTGTTTGTGAAGTAGAAACTATAGGTGACTGAATATTATTATCTAACGCTATTAATACTTTATTATTTTGATTGTGTGCATATAAAGTATGAGAAGTTCCTATTCCAACACTTGTTAGGTCAAAAGTTACAGGAATTGCTTTAAGAGCATTCTCTGAACTTTCGGCAAATTTTAAAGTTTTTTCGTCTATTTTTACTACGTATATTGTTGATGGTAGTTTATCGGTAGTTCCAAGTCCAACAACCGATGTTGTAGCAATTCCAATAGATTGATTGGAATTAATTCCTGCAGACGAGTAAGAAAGTTTTTCTCCCGTAACAAAGAAATGATTTGGAATTGTTACTGTATCTTTAGTAATATCTACAATAGTATTAGAATTACCCAAAAAGTCTCTAACAAAAATTGGTTTTGTTTCGTAAGTTAATCCAAATGCTCTCTTGATATCAGTTTCAGTTCCATAATAGTTAGAGAAATCTGTTTCAATAATCGCATTATTCAGGTCAATTTGATCAGGTAAATTTCCTACCTCATCAAATGTAAAGGCATTCATATATACCTTCACTGCAACATCGATATTTGGTAGAGGAGTAAATGTTAAATTAGTAATAGTAGAATTTACAGAACCAATCGTCCCTAAACCAGCAAATGTTGCAACAACACCATACTCTGTTTGGAAAGTTTGAGAGTGAGTTTCATTGTCGATAACTAAAACTTCAGACATCTGATGTCTATTATTAGTAATATCGGATACTTGTACAATAAAATATGCGGCTCCTGCTGTTTCTGGATAAGTTCCAACTACATTTGCAGTTGGAGAAGATGTAGATGCTATAGAAGTAGAAGTTGAACTAATAAGAACATGTCGCATTTGATATGTTCCTATGCCAGTCGAAGAAGTATCTGCAATTGAAACATTAATGAGATTGACGGTAGCAGCTATACCTGGATTTGGTTTAAAATCTAAATTAACATTAGACCCTGATATGTAAGCATTATATGTTCCTATTCCCGCACCAACATAATCTTCATTAGAGAGATTGTTTAATTTTCCAAATTCTAAAATTTGAACATTGGTTCCATCATGAACTAAACTAATTTCATCATATTGATATAATCCTGTTGGGGTTCCCATTTCCACTAAAATCTTTGAGGAAGTGTATGTTGTAGCAATTCCAACAATCGTGGTAGTGGTTCCCGCAGAAACAAAAATACTTGAAGATGCAATACTAACACATCCAAAATTAATATTACCAACAGAACTTAAAGTATCCTTTAAATTGTAAGAAATGGTTGTTACATCGTAATCATTTACCTCGTATTTGATTGGATAGAATTGTAATATAACGTCTGTTCCATCAATTACAACATCATAATATCCCAAATCATCTATTCCCTCAAGTCCATATTGATTTAAATATGTAAGATTATTATTATCAATTAAAAAAGATGCAATAGTCAATTGTCTTTCATCAGTATATCTCGTATCTCTAGTATAAATGATATACTTTTGAACTCTAGCAAAAGAAACAGGAGTTCTGTGAATAATACTGTATTGAAGTGATCTTGGATTACTATTAAATTGACTGCTTATATCATCAATAAGGAGAACTCTATTTCCAACAGATTCGAAATAATCATTTAGAATTGCACTATTAAATATTATTTCATTAGAAACTAAGTTTGAATTTATATTTAAAGCATTTTCTCTTACTAAATCAAAATTATAAACACAATTCAAATCAACTATCCCAGTTAGATCAATCTTTAAATCAATATCTGTAGTATTGGTGGTTAATCCAACAATCATTGAGTTGGGATTAAAAAGTTTCGATTCTAATTGATAATCTGAGAATTTTTTAAACCCTGCAGTATGATTTAAATTACTTACTGCATCTTCCCAAGTATCATAATCAACTGTTGATTTTAGAGAATATGAGAAGTTTTGATAATAAAAACTATCTTGAATTCTTTGTGAGTTCTCATTTAAGAATCCAGCGTTATATGACCAGTTACCCAAAACCTTCGAAAAAGAATCGAGAGTATAATCTGAGTCATAATTAATCGATTCCTTTATAAGTGCCTGAGAATTTGAAGATCTTCCCAAGATAATTCTACCAACCTCAAAGTCTTCTCCAGACTCGATGGACACATATTCTGTAATGGGATTCCATCTAATTAATTTTCCAATATTGTTATCACCTAAAATACTAACTTCTTCACCAATGAAGAAATCATTTATTTTTAATTTAACATTAAAAATTGGAAAATGTTTTTCAGGAATTGCTCTTCCAGAAGATTTTGCGGAATCAAATTCTCCTGGTTCTTCTCCGGAAGATAGTAAACCAGTTAAATTATAAACAATACTTGCTCCCAAACCACCATAATTTGGATTTATACTTTTAATTTTAAATAATTCATAATTATAATTTTCAGAATTATAACCTTTATAAGTTGATCCTGCCCCAACAGTTTTTATACCAACATTTTCGATTAAAACTTTGTCATTGACCGAGAATGGGAATCCTCCCACAGTTGTAAATCCAACAGAAAGAAAAGCGGTAACGTCTTTTGTTGCTGGGTTGTAAGAAACACTGGAAATCCCAACCCCATTACAATTTTGTGTAGGAATGATTGTAGGATTTACTGCAAATAATCCTTTTGTATTTTTGAGAATAGTTACAGTATCATTTTCAGTATTATATCTTAAATCTATATCTAGAACTGGTTTTCTAGTGTTTCCATCAATAACAATTAATTTTGGAGCAGTTATATAACCAATACCCACAGATGTAACGCCGACAGAATCAAAGGATGATAAAGGTTTTACCTTTAAAACTTGAGGTATTTTTGCTATTGGTCTAACTGTCGAATCTGCAGAATAATCAAAACCAATATTTTCAATTTTAACTTTTTTAATTATTCCTATCGATGAACTTTGTGGTTCTAAAAGTGCATTAGATCCAGTTTTACTTGAAATCGTAGATATTCCTGGAATAACATCAAATCCAAAACCTTTACTGACAATATCAATATCTTCAATAGGTCCAAAGGCTGTGATAGAATTTGTATCATACTTTATTAGTGAATTATTTTTGGTATATTCAGTTGATTCTGGATGTTCTAAGAGATTATATGTAAACGTAGAACCAGTAGAAACAGTTACATCATAAGATCCTGTATATAAACTATCATTAACAAAGATAGTATTATTTTGATATGCATCTGTATCAATAACTATTTCTTTTTTATTAGTTGGAATTGATATTAAATTTGCAGGTGTTAAGTTGTAAAATAAGAGTTGTGGGGTATTTTTGTTTATAGTTACTGATACTTTAACGCTTGTCGATACACCCGCTGTACCAATTTTTTCCACTACTAAATTATTATTTTCTATCCTTTCATACTTTTTCGAGAAATTCTTGTCAGTAAAAATATTAAAATCAAAAGATGCTACTGTAAGTGTACCCTGACGATGAAATAAAGAGGGGTCAGAAAGATCAAAATGTATCGTTGAATTTCTGTAAATGTCTATCGGTGGATTAACTAACGATAAAGTTCCACTAGAAGAACTAGTGATATTGACAATAGATGGTTTTGAAGAGGTTGAATCATAAAGAGTTTCGGTTAGTTTTATAGTATCTTCATCTACAACGTAAACATAATAAATTTTATTATTCTGCAATCCTCCAGAGGGTGACGATGAAGTGTGAATTGCAACTTGACCATTGTATAAATCGTGGTTAGAAATATTAATAGAATTTTTCTCAATATCAATATTTGCGGATGCAAATGTTTTTGAATTAACTGTTATTCTTCTGTTATATTCATTGTACTTAACATAAAAAGTTGTTGCTATAGAAGGATTTACTGATATTGTGATATTATCACCTGTTGTTAATCCATGCGTTTCTGCTGTGGAAACGATAGCAATATTTTTATCAATCCTGCCTGTTAGAATATTTGAATAGTTTGTTTTAAAACTATGATAAACTCCTGTCCCAATTCCAGTAAAGAAAACAGTGCTTTGACTTGATGTTGTTGAAGCAATTCCAACAAATGTTCCTGTTGTCCCTAAACCAACTTTTACTGTAGATATACCAATTAAATCTGAAGTTAATTTTGCTACAAAGAATGTCGCTCCATCAGAGACGTTAATTGAACTGATGCCATTAGTAGAAATCGCTATGGTCGATCCACCGTTTGAATTATAGATTAAACTATCTCCAGTTTCTAATCTATGGTCTGGGAGATAAATTGTTTTAGTTGAAATAAAAGTTTGAGTAATTCCAGCTCCAGGATTTGAAAAAGTGAGAGTTGATCCAATACCAACTCCAGAAATAGTTCCAAGACCAACTGATTCTTTTGGATTAAAATAAATTTCTTTGTTTCTTAAATTTGAGAAGGTTGTACTATATCCAGAATTGACATTGAATTTTTTGGAAATTTCAAATATTGGTGTATTTGCTGTATGAGCAGATCCTACCGTCCCATCAATTTGTCTCAAAACTCTAATTCTGGAAGAAACTGGATCAATATTTAAGACTTTTACTTTTTCATTTTCAATCTGTAAAATATCATTTTCTTTAATATTTGGATAAAACAGATTTCCAGTCACTGGAATATAAGTTACAATTCCAGTAATACCAGTTGATGATATTCCTAAAGAGGTAGTTCCAACTCCAACAACTAAAAGTTTATTTGTTGTTATTCCTGCTCTATAAGATCCTTCAATAAAAGATGATGTTGTACTTAAACCAGAAATTCTAATTAAATCAAAATCATTTAAACCATGAGGTAATGATGAAAATCCAATAAAACTTCCATCACCATTTAAAGGATAAAATTCAATATTATTAATTGTGGTGGAAGAAAGACTAACTGAACTTACTTCTTTACCAGATAATCTTGATACTTTTGCAGAAAATCCTTGACCTTTTGTATTAGAAGGATTTAATAATATTTTATCATTTACTTTATAATTTAATCCCCCAGTTATAATTCCAATACTTTCTACAGAACCTACGCTTGTGGTTTTTATTTGAGATGTTTGTTCTTTGAATTTATTTGGGAAAATGAGATAATCATAATTACTATTTTCTTCATTAAAGTTATATGAAGATGAATTTCTCAACCAACTGCTGGTATTTAAATTGTACTTATCTTGATTAGATGCTGGATTGAAATTAAATTTATTTGGTGAAGAATGATAATTTTTTCCAATTAAATATGGGAATTTTGGTCTCCTATATCCACCAAAAATTCCACCTTGATCTAAACTATCCTCAAAAGTTGCAAAATATGCATAAACTCCATTTGGGAAATCTGGAGTTTTACAAAATCTTCCGTTATTTTCGTCTAAAACTGTTTCATCATCTGAAGGTAAAAAGTCAAAATCTTCAACAAAAAATTCTGAAGGGAAAGAAGGTCTATTAGACTTTAGAGATTGTTTGTATCCGGATTTCATCTTAACGATTAAACCGCCGCCATTTTTAGTAGCATATCCATAAGGGCCATAAATCGGATTTCCATCATAAGCCCATCCAATTATGGGAGAATGATTTTGATTTGTAGTCGATGAAATAATCTCAGTATTGTTGAGAGTGTTGAGATCTGGTTCAAGATATAAAGGATTGCCTGATATATCAGATGCATATGAAGTTTTTCTTAACTCTCTTGGTGCATATAAATGACAGTATTGGACCCCATAATCTTTGTTGAGTGCTTCTACCAATACACCATCATCTTCATTTAAGATATCAAAATATTTTTTAAATAAATTGATAGTCCAAGTTTTTATTTTTGTTTTAAACTTCACTCCAGAACCTGGAGAAACTATTTTAAGTGTTGTTAGATTCTGTGAATAACCTTTTCCAGAATTAATGATTTTTACAGAAGTTATTTGCCCATTTGTAAGAATAGGGGTTAAGGATGCACCTGTCCCATCACCATCTATTATTATTTTTGGAGGAGAAGTATAGGAATCACCATTATCATTAACTAAAACTTCAGATATTTTTCCATCAACTACTATAGGATATAAAGTTGCTCCAGATCCACTGTAAACTTCAATACTTGGTTCTCTAAAGAAGTTTATAATATCTGAAGATCCATATCCTACACCACCGTTAATCAAGTGAACAGAAGTAATTTCTCCTTGAAAAATTGGTTGAACTGTACATTTGAATTGTTGATTGGAAATTGAAGCAATTCCAATATTACCTACAATATCTACTGTTATGTTTGGGTAATTAAATATGTGAGTTCCTACACCAACACTGTCAATATCAACATATTGTTTTGTTTTATAGAAAAAGTCTAAACTATCAGTTGTTAATCCAACATTTGATAATTTGAATGTGTTGTCGGTTAATTTTGTAACATAATATCTTGATGTAGTTGAAAGACCACTAGCAGAAGATCCATCTACACTATATGTTACAATTTCACCAGAGTTGTAACCATGATTTTTTATAGTAATTGTATTTAAAGATGTATCAATTCCAACAGAAGAACAAGTTCTTTTTTTATTCTCATATCCACTTCCATTGTTCATTACTACAATAGAACTTACTAATTTCTTTTTATTAAATGCCTCAAGAGAATGATTCCCTTTACCATATCCCGTCAATGAGATAGTATTAATTCCTAAAACAGAATCATTAAATGTTTTATGGAGTTTTACTGTAGTAGAATTTTGAACAGAAACATAATATTTTGAATCTGTTGTTAATCCAGAAATGCCATCTTGAGAAAAAGTTTTGTATATGATTAATTCATTATTTCTAAATTTGTGGTAAGTAGTAAATCCTAAAGTATTATTTGTGATATTTACAATTCCACTCTTTTCTTCGGAATTAAAAGAAACTTCGTGTAAAGTGTCTGTTAAAATTGCTTCCGCAGTAGCATTGGCACCATTTCCTCCAGATATAATAACCTTTGGAGTTTCTGAGTAATCAAATCCAGGGTCAGAAATCCTTATCTCTTTTAAAAATCCTTTTATTGAACAATAACCAGTAGCTCCAACTCCTATTGCGTCTTGTATGATTAATTGTGGTGGATTAACAATGTCATAATTTTGACCGCCACTAATAACTTCTACTTCTTCAATATCTCCATAATAAACTGAATCTTTTGATTTATAGTTTAATACTTCAACTCCATTGACGAAAATACCCGTTTGTCCAGGTAAAGTTGCATGGATTTTTCTGTCATTTACTGGATTAGAAATTTCTCTTAAAAGTTTTTGGTGTGTAAGAGATTTCTCTTTAAATCTTAAAATTTCTATTTTATTGTTTGTTATGAATTTTTCAGAATCTAAAGTGACAAAAATTTTATTGAAGATGTTAGATCTACTTCTAGATAATTGTATACGATTTTGATCTACTCTTTTTACATAATAAATTCCCTCATCAAACAGAGAACTTATAATAGTTTCCCCATTTTTTTGTGGAGTATAGTAAACAGCATCGCCAGTATAAAATCCATGATCAACACCTGAAGTGATTGTAAAAGTGTTTCCAGCACCAACTAATCCATCTAGTGTATATGATAAAATTTGAGGATCAATCGACTTGGAATAATATGGGAGAGATGAAGATGATACTAAAGTTTTATCTTTTAGTTGATATGTATTTTGAACATTAGCATCAAAATTATTAATAGGATATTTTGTAGATGAAGTTTTTAATCTATTTCTCTTAACAGTAAAAGATAGAGTCATATTTAAAGTCGTAGGTCCTTCACAATTAAAAATTCTACTACTTAAAATATTCGTAATAGTGAAAGAATATGAAGAGTTATCAGAACTAGTAATTGTTATTCGATCATTAACTCTGAAAGAATGCATATCAAATAAAGTAATTTCATAATTCTTTGATCCTACTAATTTTATATTCTTTACATTAAAAGTTGTGGCAGTATTAAAATACCAGTTGTTTAATGACTTTTCTTTTGGAGAAATTCCAAGAGTTTTTATTTTGATAGTTTCTCCTGGAGTATGATAATACCCAGAATTATTGATGTTTAAAGAATTTAGAACTGAACGAATTTTGATCTTAATTTGATTTGTTGATCCAATTCCAGCAAAAGAGTATGCAAAAGTATTAATATCAATTGAAGTATTATCTGGTATTGTTTCTGTATTATTAGTGCATTGAAAGAATTGAGTAAATGATTTAGATTTATAACTAATAATTCCAGAGTTTCCACTTGGATACTGTACAAAAAGTTCTCCACTTTGTGGAAATCCTACAGTTGAATCGACATCAATATAAGTTTGACCTATGGAAACTTGACCGATTACTTTTGTTTTAGGATGAACTGAGAATTTGCCATAAATTGCGCCGTCTACTATGATATCTCTATCATATCCAGAATCTAAACTAATTTGATAGTATGAATTTGTATTAACACCTACGTTTACTTTTTCAACCTTTGTTATTGGCGCATTAGCCGCATTAATGTTACCATAAGTATCTTGTTTTAAGGTTAAATTTCTTAACTCAAAAGGATTCCCCGATATACTTTCTACAACTAAGTCATTGGTTATTTTATAACCAGCATCCGATGGTCTAAAAAGAAATTCTCTTGGTTTTATTATTTCTACATTTTCTCCATAAAGAGCAGAAAAAAGAATTTTAAAGGACTGATCTGTTCCTTTTGATGAATAAAAATCCTTTGATTGTTTTATGAATATATTTTGATCTAATGGAAAATCGTTTGTTGGACCACCAGCAACTCTAGGAATTTTTCTAACAGCAAGACTTCTATCTTCAAATCCAGGTAAAAATTGTCTCTTTATTTTTTTCAAAAATTCATTTAAAAATAAAACACTTAGATTTTTAATTATACTACCTTTGGAGTGCTCTAGAGCAAGAGTTGACTTAAAAACCAATTCTTCAGGATTATCAATTTTTTGATATGAAGAAACACCAGAAAAACCTCTAATACATCCAGTAAAAGAGGAGGAAGTTTTTCCAGTATAAGTGATAATTTCATCACCTATTTTTAACAACCCATAAGAATCTGGGAATCCGGAAGTTCCTTTTGGAGAATTATCTAAATCAATATTAATGGTTTCGTTATCAAAAGATATTGGTCCTTCTAAAATAACAGATTGATTTAAGTTCGTTATTTCATTTAATTTTATATAATTATCAATATTTTGAATTAAATCGACTGCACCACCTTGATATTCTTGAGAAAGGTAATATTGTGATAAAAATTCTGAGACGAGAGGAAATTCCTCTCTTACATATTGAGGGAGTTGATTCTTAACAATATCATTGAATTGAACTCTTTTTTCTATCATTTTATTATAATCTTATTAGATTCCCGTTGCTATAACTTGAGGGTGAAGTGTAATTTGATGCCGAAAAATCTAATCCAGAAGAAATCTGATCTTCTATCATTTCAAAATTACTCTTACTTATATCTAGTTGCAAATACAAATCTCTTTTTCCGATAACATCATTTGAATTTGGTATTGCAGATATTTCAATAATTGCTTGTCCGTCTTTATTCTTTGCAGATACAATATTAATAGGATTTAAAGTTATTCGTCCATTTTTATAGTCAATTGACCCCACATTTTCTTTTATAATCGTGTGACTTTTTGAAGATGTATTTGGAACAATAAAAAGAAAAATACTTCCCTTTTCTTTATTTACCCCATCTACCCTATCACCAAGATACAAAGTTTGATTTAATCTATCAATCCTAAATCCAGTCGATTTAATATTGAACATATCTTTTTTGATATGAAATTCATTACCAAAATCAATTTTATACTCGGTAAATGCGTTTAGAACTACTCTCAAATCTCTTCTCATTTGAACTGTAGTTATATTTGAAGTAACAGAGGCATCACTTCTATCGATTATATTTAAAAATTTACTATATTTAAATTTTGCACCATAACGATTCAACTCACTTGATTCTGCATAGTCTTTTACATTAGTGTTAACAACACTCGAAACATATGCAGAACTTGGAGCTGAATTTGTATTATAATTGATTTTTGAATCAACTTCCACATAAAGATACTTCAAATCCAATATGTCTGGAACAATACCAGCGACCGCATATTTTTTGAGATCGTTTTTTATATTTTCTTTAACTAAGTTTGGAATAAAGTCTCCATTTCTTGGTTTAATACTTATAAAGACTTTTCCATATTGAGGCGGAGTTAAATCTTCTCCACCAAAAACTGTAATAGATTCTGTTTCTGGATAAATCCTAGAAGGGATAAGAACCTCATAATCATTAACAGTAAGTGCTCTATTATACGTGGAGTAGACTCTTGGAGCATACTTTTTAATCGATTCTACGGATTCAATAACATCACCACCCGAAGAAGCACTATTTGTCGTTAATAGTGATATACCAGAAGTTAAATTTGTTTCTGTGCCATTTTTTGTAAAAGTTAATCTTCCACTAAACAAAAACTGATTAACACCATTACCAGAGTCTCCATTACTTGCGATATATTCAACTTCAACTATATTACCATCTTCTAATTTTCTACCAAAAATACCATCAGGAAAGAGAAGTTCATATCTTTCATCTTCAATTTCTTGAATAAAATAAATTCTTGATTCTGAATCGAGATCAAATAGATCTTCCTTTAAATTATATTTAACTCTAGTTGAACCTCTTTCCAAAACGAAAACATTAATTAGTTTGGTATCGATTCCAGAATTTGGAAGGATAAATCTTTGATTTGGATTTCTTGAATTTACTGTGAACGAAGTTGAAAGTAAATTACCTTCATAGATTGGCACATTATTGAATGTGGCGATGTTATCAAAAATTGGAACTGTTCTATCGCTTAAAATTGAAAAGACGAATGAAGAATTGCCGAAAGAACCTGATGAAGAGGCTACAGGTCCTTTTTTAAGAACTAGTGATGTTGGTTTTAATTGTTCGGTAGAAGTATCTACGAAGAAAGAAATATTTGCCTCTGCTGCTTTTCTTGATTTTGGAACATATCCAATATTTCTTGCAAGTGCAACAACATTCTCTCTAAGTGTTGCGCTATCAATGAATACTTCATTGGATACCATATTGGCATTATATGAAGTAATATAGGTGTTGTATGCTAATACATCAATAATGGATGAAAGGTTTGACCCCTCAAAATCATAGTCAGTAAAATTTGAATTACTTTTTAAGTAATCAATAAGACTAGTTTTAATCTGGTCGAAGTCCAGATTAGTAAAGTTTAGTAGTGGCATTTACCTAGTTGATTGCAAAACAAACTGTAGTTGTTGTGGCGGAATATCGGCTCCTATGACTTCATACACAATAGTTACATCAAATCCAGCATTGTCATAATCGGGATATGCTTTTACATCAATAACTCTAACTCTTGGTTCATAGTTATTAAGAGACTGCTTTATCTCATCAACAATGACCGAAGCAGAAATATCATCTAAATTCTCAAAAAGAGATTTTGATACATTAGAACCAAAATCTGGATTAAAAAATTTCTCTCCAGGAAGGGTAAATACAATGTTTCGAACAGAACGAGCAATTGCTGTTTCATTTTTAAGTGCAATCAAGTCACTATTCAGTGGATTAGACTGAAAAGTCATGCTAATATCCTTAAAACCTTGACTAACCCTTTCTAAAGGCATTGAATATTACAAATCTATCTTATTTATTAAGGATTTTTAGATTCATAAAGAGGTTCAGTTCCATATTCCCAGTCATCATAGTCCTCATCATTGCGAATTTTTTCATGAATTTCATTTTGATGATAAAAATCATGTTTTTTCGGCGTCAAATCATCATTTGCAATCTCACGAAGCATTTTTGGCTTCTGAATTTTAGCCTCCCAACCATATTCACTTGACAAATATTGAGTTCCCCACTCATTTTTCATAAAATTTTCATCTTTATCGACTTGTTTGGTCATTTTGTGCTCCTGATTCGTTAAAATCAGAACTTTTTGCGGGGTTGCTATCCCGTTCTTGTGCTGTTTTCCAAAAATATTCGTCTTCATGACCCATTCCAAGACGTTCATGACCATTTTCAACTTGATAATAGCGTGTAGAGACCTTAAAATCAGGTGTTTTTGGTTCTTTAGGCGTCAAGCTGTTGTCATAAATGCGTATTCGGTTGTTAGGATAGAGTGCAAACTGTCCATTTTGCAGTTCAATCAGATTATGTGACTTATGTTCTGCTGGATTTTCACTTGTTGCATAGTCAATCACATCTGGATCCTGATGATAGTTGTCTAGAGTGCAGATATACGTGCCTTTTTGAGGTCCAAAGTCGCGGGTATAACACTCATAATCCATAGATCCAATAAATTGTTTCTGAACTGCAACCACTCCATAGTCCATACAATTCCAGAATTGTAGATTAGGTAGGTTCAGGTCAGGATCTGGTGTCTCAGGATGTGCTACAAAGGCACTGATAGGCAGTTTATCGTACATTGCAGCATACTCTGGTAAATATGTCTCAAAATAAAAAGCACGTCCAGGTATCGACTTAAAA
>Ga0194117_10001345_pt1 | contig 28955 bp, 11 predicted proteins | sample TA2MahsurfametaG_FD_160579 | JGI IMG/M metagenome (GOLD analysis project Ga0194117, IMG submission 160579) | Freshwater microbial communities from Lake Tanganyika, Tanzania - TA2015009 Mahale N1 surface | ecosystem: Environmental > Aquatic > Freshwater > Lake | place: Tanzania: Lake Tanganyika... | reverse complement strand
AAAAAAAGCATTTATAATGAGTAGAGATAGTGCCAAAATTAGTTTAATGTTTACCTCCATTCTAATTATTTATTATAGTTTATGTCGGACTATGATTTAAGAATCATTTCCTTTTATTCAGTAAATAAATCAAGTTTGATGTTACAATCTCCTAGACGATCTTATGAAATGTTATTTTGAGCGCCTCACTTTGACTGTATTTGCATATATTTCAGGAAAGAAGTTTTTATTCATTTTATCAACTTTCTCAAATTTCAAATAACGTAATTGATTCTCACAATATATGACTTCGCAAGTTCCAAGATGATTAAAACACTGTTCAAGAGGTTTTTGTTTATGTATTTCAAAGGAAAACAATATCTTGTTCTAAGCTATAAAATCATAAACATCAATTTCAGTAACATTCGAAAATTTAAAACATTTGGATGCTGTTGAATCTCATTTAATATTGAAACACTTAAAAGGAAATCAATCAATGATTTTTAATGCAAAAAGTCGAAAATTAAGAACTGCTTTGCCCACTCTATATTTCTCAAGAACTGCTTTGCCCACTCTATATTTCTCAGAAGAAAGAGTCTCTTTGACCTGAGTTTAGCTTCTGTCAAAACTTTTTTTCAAAAAGAGCTGGGTTGATTTTTATTTTGTTATTTTTTCGTAATTAAGTAAGAAAAACAAAATGATTGACTCTTTTGCATCATAAGCTGAAGTAAAGTCTCCTAATTTTCTGGATTATCCTTGCGTCCAACTATTCCTAATCATAATCGTCAATGTCGATGTTGGAGAATAAGTACAGAACCTTGGAACTGTAAGCCAAACTTTCTTTAGTTTTGGCCCTTCTTTCCTTTACTTTGGGACTTTCTGACTCAAAACTGATCATTTTTTGGAGAGTGTCTTTGATCTCTTTGAAATGATGTCCTTCCAAAAACACCTAAAGCAATCTTTAAAGCTGCTCGTACTGATTTTCTTCAAGTAACAAACACTACTATGCAAAATCTATATGACTTGAGATTTACCTTAGCTTCCACTCAGAGCGGTATGGATATGTTTGTTGAGCATATACTTTAGATCGTGAAAGGCAGCTCTGATGTCACTTCTATGATTAGAGATTTTGGTGAAACTCTCAATTTACTTTATTTGAAAGACAATTTGGTTGAAATCTCCTTCCAACTGCAGCTTGACTTTGATTTTAAGTATTCTGAAGTACGTAAGATAGTCAGCCAAATGCAGCTCAATACACTTCTTCTATCCAACTTAGATCTTCAAGAGGGCTTAGAAGTACATTTTGGTGGCAATCAACATTTTGACACTCATTACTGTGGCTTACATCCATTATTCTTTCACAAATCCATAGTTTGCACAGAAATCAGCTAATTTTTCACTCTCTATAAAACATAAATCTTGACTTTCTCTGCCTACTTTAAGTCTGTTTATAGTGCACTGTATTTTTATAATTTAAAGTGGAGACAGTGCTTTATTTTTCAGATCAGTCAGTTAATCTAAGCTTTTCTCAATAAGTTTCACTCTATTAGTTTTCCATTTTCTGATGGCCGAAGCTACTTTCTCCTCCACTTTGGAGACTGCCTAAAATTGCTTATATATTTCTAACTCAAAAAGCTAATGCCTTTGATAATAAGGGTTGATCAATAGTGGCTTCAGTTCTGGTAAATGTAAGAGAACAGATAGTTTTGTCATGAAACTGGGAATGAGTAAATTTCTGTAAGTGTGATAAATGTTTTTGCAGTTGCTCTAGAAAGTAGAATAAATCTTCTTTTTACTAAAATGCAGTGCATCTGTCCAGCTTATGTTTCTATTTTTCATGAGTACAATGTTTGGATCATTACAATTATACTTAGTTTCGAAGAGACTGTAGTTAAAGCAAGAGTAAGCCATTAGAGCGATATTATTAAGATTTAATGAATGGGTGATTGCATGTTAGTTCAACAAAATTTGCTACTCATACTTGCCAAGTTGCTCACTAATTTTATAGAGATAAATGATGCAATTATTTATGGATTCTTAGTCATTGTTGTTTTGACTGATTCTAAGACCTTCTGAAATAGATTGCAGACATTACTATAGAAAATTCATCCTCAAGTTGATGAAAGCATTGGAAAGAATACAATGATTTATTTTGTTGCTCATTAGATTAGCCTCAGATTTTTCTTGGAAGAGATTCCCCAAACTCTTGTCAAAATAGCGATGCATGGAGTTGATGGACTGAATAGGAATGTGTTAATCGCATCTTGCTATGGATTTTAAATAGCTTGTTTTTTGAGTATGATCGTATTGACTTAGCTCGTTAACTTTCATTGATATCTCTTCTGGGTTTCCTCCAGCATAGTTCTAGAGATTGAACTTGAGTTCTTCAATTGATTTAGTTAACATAAACTCGTGTTGTCCTATCGTAACTTCTATTCCATTTTTGAAATCTTAAAACTGTTGATAAATTTTTATGATTTCTTTGAAGTCCAATTTCTCAAAGTAGATATACATTCTTCTTATAAGGAAGTCAATGAGATTGCCCTGTTATAACTTGTTATTTCTGAGACTTCTCAGTGTTTTCAATATTTTAGAGACTTATCTGTAGAAATCATTAAAGGTTGTTATCTTTGCGATACTTTGACGGTATTTCTCCAAAAATGCCATATTGTTTGTTAATGAGAGCATTTCTGCTTAGAACTGATCATTAGTTAGACATAAACTGCGATGTTCAGTGATACTCAGTATCTTTTTGATCATAAACTGAACTACCTAGTTTCTGGGATCTTTTTCTTCTCCTTCGACTGTACTTTAATGGAGACAGAAGAGGATGGAGATGATGGGTGGTGAGAAAAAGTTAGAGTAAATCATATTTTTAGTTTAAATTATAATTTGAAATCAAATTTGATTTGATTCTCTTAATGATTGTTTGAATATTTGGTTTGATATTTTTACATCATTTCTTATTTTTACCCATCTCTTTCAATAATTTGCTTGCTTCTTGAGCTTAAAGAACTCCATACTAAAGGCAATACTTTCGCGCCATTTACGATCGTGGGTTCTTTTCGTACAAGCTTTTGTAGAAAGCTAAAGCTCCATCTTCATCTTAAGGAGTGGGATACTTTTGTCTATATGAAAGTAAATATACCCTGGTAAAAAATCTTTCTTTTTGTATTCTTTGACTTCTACTTTTTATTCAGCTGGCTTTGTTTTAGGTGCAGGTTTCTTTTTTGCTTTTTCTGTCTTTTCCTTTTCTACTTTTTCTTTGGTTTATGTCTCCTTTTTATTTGAGCCTTTGCTTATTTTGGAACTTTTTTTAGCAGTCGATTTTTTCTTTTTGTTTTAACTATATGACTATTCGTCTTCCTGAACTTCTGATTCCTAAGGCTCTTCGTTGTCTTCAATTTAAGGTTGTTTTTGTTTGGCCATTAATATTATAATCGAAACTAAAGCAAGAATAGATTTATAGCTTATTTACTAATGAAATACAATCACTCATTACTCAATCACTATCTTCTAGTTAATTTTTTATCCCCATCCTTTCTTTGTACTAAGTGAGCTTAGAAGGAAACCATTTTTATTCCTAAATTCAGGTTAGAAGTTAGAACCTCCTGTGAAAAGGGTCGTCAAAAAATCGAGTTTTTGGATTGGAATAAACTTAGTTGAGATAATTAAGTAGTCCCATATTTGGATTAACTCTGACTAGCCTCCGTTCATTATTTTGGTAAATATGAAATCATGATTACAGGCTGTTATAATCTTGATAGGAAAAAAATTACATCGGTTGAGTCATCGTTTACGAAGTTAACTAAATCACTTATTTTTCCTTGGAGCAGATTTAGAAGATGTGGAACAGTAGCTAAAGGTTTGAGATCATCAATTTTATGATAGATGCAAGTATTTTGAGCATTATTGTTAATTAAAAGTCCACCATGCGAGTAAGAATTCTAAACGATTAATGCAAAAGAAGAGTCCCCTTGCGCAATTATCTTAGCATTGGTACCGAAAACAATATCTTTAACATTATTTTCTTCACTATTTTTTATCGAAGCAACCCAAGTTTTGTTAAGATTGTTTCCAATAATCAAAAATATGTCTTAGTCAGCTTTGGCTGCTTTTTGTAAATACATACTTGTTATTGATTCTATTCTAGATCTTTACATAAAAACAGAAACTTTGTATTGGATTGGTTTCTTTAAAGTTTCATTTACAACATATGTGTTGAAAATTTGAAGATTAGAAGTAAGTTTGATATAATAGAGCAAATCTCCAGAAGAATAACCTGTTAAATAACCTTCAACACTAAGAGTAGATGAGACCTACAAGTCATTAGTGAATGCAGTCAGGATGGCGCTATATTCTTTGGTTTTTTGATCATTGTCATCTCTCATGACTGCAATTATTGTGTTTTTGGCTGCATATAGTTCTGTAACTTATTTTTAAATTTCTATAAACTTTTTGATGGTGATGACGTTTTGAGATTCTTTGGTTAATACATAGAGAAAATGTTCTAAATATAGATTTTATTACTTATGACATTGTTTTTTTAGGTCTTTTTATAGAGAGCCAGTTGCTAATACATATTGTTACTAATAATTTTGGCCATTTTTATTCCAGTTGCATATTCGAAAAATAGTTTTTATTGCTGGAATTTCCACAAAGATCCTGTAGAACTATGCACAGTTTATTTCATCATCACTTCAAACATCTCAGGCTCAAGATTACTGGCGAAAGCGATTCCATTTAAAGTGCGATTGTGCTTACTTTTACAGCTTGGATCCATCAATTTATGAATAGAGTTTTGTATTTGTCTTTAGTTAGAGGGTTACCAAAAAATCAAAGGAAACTTTGGATATTTATTCATCCATGTTGGAAAACCATTACGGCAAAGATTATCTAATTTAAGATAAGTCATTACCTATATCTTTGTAGATAGTATTGAAATTTTGATATCTTCCTCTATAATCACGACTATCAACAGGATTGTAAGAGGAAGATTGCAAGAAAAATCGACTTTTCGAAATATAATTCCTCTCAGGAGTACATGCTTCTTCATTTTGGTTCATAAAAGAATGGAATCTACAGACTTTATCAAATTAAAGTATATAGTCTCCTTTAGCTGTGATGTAAACTTTGGAATACTTGTACATAAGAGTTGCTAAATCGTATAGAAACTTCTACGCAATTTTGTTAGTATATGCGAAATTGAATTGAAAATCTATGGCAATAAAAAGGATTTCAATAGATTCATGATACTGGGCGAGGAATTTGTCAATCAGAGCAACAAACTAGGCCGAAGTATTGAAAGGATAGTTGAAATTTGGCTATGAACCTAAATCTCCTCTCATCGCGATACAACAGATTTACTATGCGTATTAAGTATTGTTAAGACAAGGATTAGAGTTGTTCCAGTTTGAATTTTTCAGGCAGGACTGTTTGTTTGCAAGCGAAGCATCGAACTTGAAATACTTGACACCTTTTAGAAGCAAGTGCCGAGCAATATCAAGATTATTGAAGCCATGTGCTTGGTAAGGTAATGATCTGTTTAAGAGCATGAGTACCCTGCATTGAACTGAGGATTTGCCGTTGAGTCCGATAAGTGGCAATTGAGATGGCAAATCAAGAGCAGAGTGATAAATATGATGTATATTTTCATTGTTAAGTTATAATTTTGATAATTTTGAAGATATTGACAATATAAGCATTAAAAAATCAGTTTTTAGGGAGGAAATAACCCTTCGCTTATTTAAATCCCAAAATATCATAAAGCTAGATTTTGAATAATGGATAATAATATTTATATTTTCATTTCAGATAAACCATTTACTTAAATAGATGATTTAGTAATTATATATAAGACAAATCATAAAAAATATGGCATTAGATTGCGGTAATGCTTGCTTTGAGCACTCTCCTAGACTGTCTCGAAAATAATGAAGTTTCGGTTGTTATGTTCGTCCAACTCTAAAATTGCAGCTTTGTTGTTCATTCTATAGCAATAATTTGGTGCTGACCATAGAGTAACTAATTGTTAGTTGAACCAATATATGTATCCTTCTTGGACTAGTTGATGTGCACGAACTATCAGATTGACTTCGTTAAGTAAATTGAACTGGTCAACAACTTTATGGCCGAAAATCCACCCAGCTCCTCTAGAATTCCTTCTCCAGGCTTAAATGTTTTCAGGGTCAGACCACATAAGATCTGCCATTGGACCTTCATGAGGAATCTACTGTTTTCGATCTAAAAGCCTCATTTGATCAATAGTGGGTAAATCAGGTGAAAGTCCTCCATGTACACAAAGTACGTTTCCATTTACTATGGCTCCAAGTGGTAGGAAATCAAAAGCTTCGTAAAAATATTTCCAACAATTTGAATTTCCATACTTTTTGTTTATTTCATCTAAGAAGCCATACATCATTGTCACATTACGACTCTCATGGTTTCCTCTGAGAAGGTAGATTCTGTCGGGATATTTAACTTTAAGGCAAAATAACAGAGTTATTGTCTAGACAGAGTGGTAGCCTCTATCTACAAAATCTCCTATCATTATAAACTTGCTTTGAGGGACTCCACCTCCTTTTGACAGCAGGTTTTTGACATCATAGAACTGTCCATGGACGTCTCCTGCAAGAAAGATAGGAGCATCAACTGTTACTATGTTGGATTCTTCTGCGAGGATAGCTTTGACCATATTACAGAGAGAACGCACTGCAGACTCTGTTATAGGTTTACAATTTAGGGCCGATTAGTACCACTGTTCAATACTCATTAATGAATATAATTAAACTATCAACTATCGTTGTTTTGAAAACACGATAAAATATTTAGATTAGATTAGGATATCACTCACTTTCCATTGTTATCGAGTTGTTCCAAAAGTTTACTGAAGATGGGATGATGTCTAAGCTCTACCATTAAAGATTCGAGACCCTAAACTTTCTCTTCTTTGGCCATCACATTTATCTAATATATTTCTTTTAATAATCCTTTCAAATATATCTCGGTCCTTTCTTATTGATTTCCTTTTTCATATTTTTTGAGTAAGCCATCTTTGGGATTCAATTTTTTTGAAAACTCAGCTTGATACATGAGGAAAGGAGTGAAATCTATCTCACATAGATGTTTGATGACTGATAATCTTTTGAGAGCGATATCGTTACTGGATTATTCATCTAAATCGATGAAATATTACTTATTCTATGAAGGCAAACTTATAAAATTTCTTTGATGATGTGTTCTTAGAGATGCATTTTTTTTACTATAATCTGAATCAAGTTGAAAGATTCAAGTCTTATATTTTTGCCATCATCTCTAATCTATTTACATATTCCGTAATCAATGGTTATAATCAAACTGTCATTGATTCTGCAGTTATTTAAGATGCTTTTCCAAAAAGATTCTTATTTCTCATGATGTTTGAGCCCTTTGAGATAACTTTGTCCAACCGAAATCAAAGATTTAACTGCACCTTATCTAACCCTCACCTTTTAGTCGGAGCATAAATGAACTAAATAACCAAACATTTACCTATTGCATTGATGTATTCTTCAAGATAGACTTCAACCAATGTTTGTTTATTTTACAGCCCAAAGCGCAGAGAAGAGGCGGCTATAAGTCTGCGATTTTAAATTTTAGACTGCACATTCTCTATGACTTTTTTAGCAGCTGAAGGATGAAGGAATGCAAGTTTTCCAACACACTCTGAAGTGATATAGTAATTGGATTCAACATCAAAGTTATTCTCAGCTTTGAGGAAAAGCCATTATATAAGATGAATTAGGTAGCTAAAAGAATTTCTATTATAATTTAGCATTTCTTTGAGGATGTAGATGTAAGTATATATCTCACTAGATTTATTGGCTTTTTAGACCAACTGAGGTACTAATATATCAGGATTCCTTGATATAATATTACCGATAGCACAACAAGCATCTGTTTTGGCCTAATCAGATTTGAACTCAGTTGTGTACTTGAACAAAAGAGGAAGAGTTTTTTCGTTTCCAATATAACCCAAAGCTCCAACTAGAACTCTCCCCCAATTGCTTTCGTCTATCTACCTCACAATAAAAGATTATTAAAGATTGATGGCTCCTAAAGTTTGGCTTATTTTCTTTGATTTTTATTGATCCAAACTTTTTAAGATCTTGAGACAGCTATTAACATCTATAAGTTTCTATTTGATCAACATAGAAATAAATTAGCTTTAAGTTGACTTAACAATCAACTCAGCATAAGGTTTTAGTAACTTTGGATTGTTTTGTAAAACATGATGGAAGAAAGATGGAATTTTGCCTTATCCTAGCATGAACTTAGATTTCTACAGCACTTATTCAAGTAGTTTCTGGCTAACTCCTCGACCAAGGATGAATAAAAGTTGATTTATAGTTTAAATAGACTTGAAGTTGAGTTAGTAATTATTGCTTCCTAAGTTTTAAGTGACTTGCCTCAGCACATTTTCAAGGGCTTTTCCTGATTCTTTTGTAAGCTTTGATTTTTTATTAAGTTTGCTCAAACAGTCAATTAGATAGACTTTTTCTACCTCCATTTTTAGCTTCTAAGTGAAATAGTTCAAAAAGTAAACTAAATCATCCTCAGAAAGAGGATAGTGCTAAAAAATTACAACTAAGCATTTGCAAAGTGAAACTTTTACTAATTTGTCACAATCAAGTTCTTTAATCTTACTCTTCAAAAGAGATATAATTTTTTCTCTGTTTTGAGCATTAGAAGAAATCTGCGTTCTGAAAATTTCGATAATCTTTTTGATTGACAAAAGACAAATACTCTGTATTTTAACATTACTATTTTGGTTGATAGTTTCAAAGAAATAGTCATAGATAAACTGATACTTCTCAAAAGGGTGTTCTTGAGATATAAGTTCTCCCAAACATAACAGTAAGTTAGCTTTATTCTCAATAATATTGGTGCATTTGAGTTCGAACATCACAAACACGATCAATCTGAAAGTTTCTTCTTAGCTAGTTATCAAGACGTGATTGTAAATCTGGACAAGTTTTAGAAGTATTTTAGATGATTATATTTTCAGTTGATCGTTGAACTTAGAGTTGTTGAGGATAACTCCAATTCTTTTGGTGATTTGTTTGATAATATGATCTGCGATTTAGAGAGCTGAAGATTTAACTCTTTGTAAACTGAGTTCTTAAAGTGAAAGCTAATCATTAGTGATGTTTCTATTGATAGAAATCAATTAAATGATTTCATTGAATGTATAGAAAGCCATTTCGCTAACCATACTATGTTCTTAGACTAATTTAGAGCCTAAATCCTCGATTATTTCACCTTACTTCATAGTCTATAGGAATCCTTTGTCGTATTTAGCTAAGAAAGAGATATAAAACAAGACGGATCTTCTTACTTTCCAGCATTTTTAATCAACTTATGTTTGCTCATAGTAGTCGTCATCGTTTTCATATTCCTCATCTTGCATTTACTCGCCTGCTTCGCTCATCATTCCCTCCACATTAAAGTAGAGGAGTTATTTCAAAAAGTTGTCAAAACTGTTGATCCTTTCTTTCATGTCATCCTTGAGCTCTCTTCCAAATGTTTTTAGAGTATATGCTAAGGTGGTTAGGGCTGCATCTAAGATATCACAAACAACTTCGATATTATCAATATCTTCATAACCTTTGTATTGGTTTATGATTCCAATTAGAAGATTTGAGATTTATTTAGCCCAAAATCTAATTTCATAATTATGGGTCTTTATTATTTGGGACAAACAGAGTAAACCATTTCTGGTCTGTTTGAGATTTTAGAGGGTGGATTTAATAGTGCTTTTGCTTATGAATTTGAGGAGACCCCAGTCCTGGTCATTCAATACTAAATTGATAAGGTCTTTATCCAAAATAATAGACAGTTTACCCAAACAAGCCTCGGATTTCTTGATGATGTCTAGTTTGGATTTTATTTAAATGTTTTTGAGGAGGTATATGACTAGACTCTTTCTATCATAATTGAGGTGAGTTGACACATTGGGCCATTTTTTGATAAATTCAGTAATGATGTTGATAAGGATGAATTATAACTCACTCTTTTTATCTTTGAACTATAATAGTTTCTTCACCGACTTCAAAAATAAGTTTTAAAGTTTTTTGCCAAATTCTTCTGCTGCTTGATGAATAACAGCAGCTGCACATGCACCATATCTTTCCCTCTTCTTTTCTGCTTCATTCAGATTTGTGATGTGCTCCAAGATCTTTTCGTAGATTATCTCGACTTGCTAACTGGGCAGTTTAGGTACAATTTAAGCCAGATATTTGATAGCCTATGATTGTACAGTATCGTTTTCTGATTATATTTGTTTCATAAAGGCTTACCTGACGACATTGGCTATTTTTGGATCCAAGTCAAGGTTGACATCGCCTTGGAGGATGAGTTCAGTGAGTCTTTTGGCTCCCATTTCCATATTATCGGGGTCGTAATGATTCATTTAGCGGATGAGTTAATCAACTTTTTATTTGACGACTTTGGCCATATGTGCCTCTTTTGTATCTTATTATAATACGATTTCTACTTGTACATATATATCAGTTCCAATTAATAGTTTGATTACAAAACATACAAAAATGATATTCCTATTGTATAATCTAATATAGTAAGCACAAATCCAAATCCAAATTTTGTCTCAATCAGATTTATCTTTATCCTCTTCAATCAGCCATTTAATCTGTTTTTATAACGCAATATGAATTGGTACATAGTCCAGCATGAGTTGAAGCAAGTAAATTCTTTGGGATAAGATTAATAGATCTATGATCTAATATTCAGTGTAATTAAATATGCTTGCAGCTGAAAATAATCGACCTAGTAGGATAGTTCAAAGTCCACCACTCCCACCCAATCCAAAAACGCTTTCTAACTATTCATCGCCACGAGAGCCCTACCTAATAAGAACAAATTCCAACTCAAAACAACGGTTTAAAAAAAATTCAGCAGAAAAATCTATTCGGCAAAAACAATTCGAACAGGAAATGAAGTATGCTCTTCCAACTAAGATTTAGCCTAAGTTCTAAAGAAATTTATTACCAAGATAAAATAGTCATGATCCGATTTTAGTAAATACGCCACTTGAGGAAACTATATCAACACTAAATCAAACCAAAACATGCTCAAAATAAAAAATAAGTAATAGAGAGGAGTCTAAGGAAAGATCAAATTCAGCAAAACCTTTTGATGTACTAAGTTCTGCAACTGTCCACAATGAAGAAAAAAATAAAGATTAATACTATCTGTATTGGAAAAACAAGGCCCATGAGTATCTGTAGTCAAATATGAAACTCATGGAGGATGTTCGAAAGCTAGTACGTGAGAATTAGATACTAAAACAACGCATTTAGCTCATAGAAAGTAACTCAAAATCAGCTATAAAACAGCAAATAAAGAACCCTGAAGTAATTAGTCAAGCAATAAAGAAAGAATAGAGCAAAGAGAACTCTTATCTGATTTAAAAGATGGAATAGATCCAAAGATAATTGAAGAAAAAAGATATAATGATCAAATCATATCAAGAAAAGATAATGGAGCTCAACTCCAAAGTAGCAGGAGACAATTAAAGAACAAGGCTCATCAGCAAGCTCAAATCAGAAATAGAAACTCTGAAGGGTCAACTCTATAGCTAAATCACAGTCAGCAAACGACAATATGTGTTGCCAACTACAAGTTTAATCGAATAAAAACATGCGATTATAGAGAAGAGAGAAGAATCCAAATTTAGTATTGTTTCAAAGAGATGATTTTCTATACTAATTTATATTATTCTTAACTTCTAAGAAGACTCAAATATGACCTAATTAAAGCTTGAAACTAAAGGCACAAAGTATATTAAAAAACTGTTGGCCTAGCTTGCAACTCGATAACTCGATTGGAGAGAGGAGAAGACTAAGGAAATCATAACCAGTCAAAAATACGGACTCAATGTTTCAGCTTCACTAAGAATAGACTTCCCCAAAAATAACAAAGAACTACCTCTCGTGAATAATACTAATAATTCTGCTAAAAATATACCAGTCAAGCCTCATAATAAGTTAAAGAAACATGCTTTGAATTCGAGTAAATTATTTCATAACGGCGATTGTCTTGATGTGAAGAGAAGTAAAACAGAAAAGAATAATAGTAAGAGAGCAATATTTAATAGAGTTGTGATGACTCAGGATGAAAATTAGCGGCCAAAACAATAAAAGTAAGTTTTGCTTCCCAAAATAAACACTGATTTAAGGAAAAAAACAAGTTTAGAGTTGTTCAAAAGTGAAACATTAGATCGTTAAAAAGGCTTTGATTCCTAGCAGTTATAGATTATTTAGTAGGAGGAACCTAGTGTTTTAAAAAAAGAAAAGGAGAACAAGTTTCAACATAAATAATTATATTGATCCACAAGGATAAATTGTCTCTTTGGATAATCTCGTTTCAACAATACTGTATTTTTGAGTATATTATATCATATCATTTGAGGATCTTTGTCACGTATAGGAAATACTGCTGTTTTCCTTCAGATATTCCATTACAGTTATAAGGGCATCGTACTTTACACTGTAATTCAGCTTTTGGTCAAAACAAAGATCATACTCCTACACACTCTCCACACGCACCCCTTCAAGCTGTAGTCCTCCTTACTTTTCTTCTTTGTGGTAAAAAGGATCGAAGCTTAATTCCTACATCCTCATTTATTGCATGAACTCTTCTTTTGTCAAGAAGAAGTCCATAGAAAGATTCATCTATGATTTCTAGACTTGTCTTCTTATTCTGTCAACTGACTCCTTTACAATTTTGAACACATTCATAGTGCCATCAACATCCAAGACTTGGCTGCCCATCGCAATCATGATTGTCCCTAAAAATATCCAACTTTTTTCCTACATTTCTGGGTTGCACATAAGAGGTGTCATAAAGTTTATTTTTTAAAACTCCAGAGAATCTTTTGAAGTAGATCGTTTGAAACAATATAGCATTTAGGTATTTGGTTCTGGAGTGAAATTGTTTCCTTAGTATCTTGTCTGTTAAGGTTGATTCAGATAAAAATGGCAATGAGGGCAAGCATTCTCTTTGGTCTTATACTCTTATAAAAGAGTTTATAGCTCCTAAATTCTCTTCTAAAGTTTTACAATGTAATTTTTTTTCTTGCCTTTTTGACAGTCAGGATTTGGCTTATTCTTCTTTCTTATGGGCTTGTTTTTTAAGAAAGAAAACTGATCATAATGAGCAGCTTGATCTGGTGCGACTATTTAATTTGATTTCCTTTAGTTGAGTGAAAGTTGTTAAATGGCTGGGATAGGCAAAGTTTAGTTTGATTCTTCATCGCTACTTTCCGATTCAGGTGCAGGTCTGTTTATATCTCTATTTGGCTTTTCCATCTTCCTATCTTTAGCTCCCATATTATGTTCAATATTTATATATACAACCATTTCTGATCATCATTAGAATTGGATAGATTCTAACCTGCAGGTTTCAAAATAAAAAAGGCTTCTTTTTAAAAATCAATTAAAGGTTGGCTATTATAGCGAGATCGGCTGAAAAATAAGGAAGTTGCAGATTTATTTTAAGAAGTAATATAGATCAAACTTGGTTGTGTAGACTCACAACAGCAATAGTAATATCATCGTGATAGTTTCGTCGCTTTCCTTTCTTCATTCTTTTCAGCTACTCTAGAGGTTTACCTGTGACGGATGATGATTTCTCTAAAATATCATTTACAATGTTCGACAGATAGGGTGCTTCTTCTTTCTACTATTCTTCATACAATGTTTTGTTTATATCGATTAATTTCTATTTGATTAACGAGTTCATTACTTAATTCCTAGATAGTACATCCCAAACACCATCGGAAGCTATCACCATATACTTATGATTTTTGGTAAGCTTGTGTTCTAAGATGTCGGGTTCACAGCTGAGATAAGGGCCTTTGAAGCTACCCTGTCCGTAGAAGTGGTTTTCCTTTTTGAGATAGTAGTCTCCGATAGTTCTGGTGGGCTGGAGACTACCTTTGAGATAATAGGTGTTATTGGATTACTAAACGACTATCTCTTAATCAACATCCTTCCATTTTTTGATTATACGTTATCTTTAGTTTTTGTTGTTGACATTCAACCTTTCGTTTAGTTTTTCGCTTCGAATTAATGATTTAGATTCTTCGAGGATAAATATTCCTTGCGAGTCTCCTGCGTTGGCAACATAAACTGTGTCATTGTGGACAATCGCAGTTATAGCACAGGTGCCCACATTTTTAATTTTTCTGTTCCCCAATTTTAGTTGATTTTCGTAGATTTAGTAGAAAGTGTCTTCTAATTTGGTGTAACTCCATTTGAGGGCTTATTTGAGCACACTTCTAATATCTCTACCTAATTTAAGAGTTGCGTTATCTTTCAGAAAACAATCAATAAAGTTGTTGATTTTTGACTTGGAATATTCTGAGAGCTGAGAGCCTCCGTGTCCATCAAACACGCTGACTGTGTAGGCGTTGATGGTTTTAAGTTGAGCGAAGCTATAGCTGTCTTAACAGGGATTGCTAGCTTCATACTGCAACGTCTTGATTCTTTCGTTAATGCTATTACTTTCAAAGATGTTCTAAGGTGAGAAAAAGTTATGTTCTTATTAGTTGATTTAGACTATTTCTTCCTTTTACTCTTTTTCGGAGTTTTCAACCAAAATTTTAAGCTCAGGTTAGTTTTTATTGAGTTTTTATAGTATAATCACATTTTTCTGTTCATTTAAGCCCCCTTGAAGGTACATTTGCTAGACCTAGTAGGCCTAAAAGGGATTAAAATGTTGTGCTTGTTCATTCAAAGTATTATTATTGAGGTAGTTCGAGAAACGTGCTAAGCGTTTGAGCAATCTGATTTCCAAATTGAACATTATTACCAATAATATTATTTGAGGTTAAATAATATGGAGTGAACTTAAGCAAGAGCTCTCACCTGCAACTAACGCCAAACTTTTATTGGATCTCCCTTTACATTTTAAAAATATACATATTCGGGATGTATAAACATCTGTGTATTATAAGTATAAGTAGTTTGAAACGGGACGCCTATAAATAAAAAATAAAATTTAAAGGGTTTATCTTCGGTGTAGTTGTTATATTTTTGGCAATGCTTGAGACTGTTTAGAATATATCGGCTTTGAGTTATAATTTGATGAACCACTACGACTAATAATAAAAATTTTTGCCTCGCAAACTCTTAGAAGGTAAACAAACCACTAACTTCAGCCGAAGATTTGCCATCCACACGGTCAGTTTACTCAGATAATCGATCAGAAAAAGATGCTGTTTTCTCAGCTCCACCCATTCTGTTTGATATAGGAACCAGAGTAACACTACCTTAAATCAGTTCTACCAGGATTTTTTGGAGGAGATCACTCAGAGCGATCCGGAACTTGATAAAAATGGTTTTGTGAAAACTCTCAACAAAAAGCAGGAAAGGAAAGAGGAAATTCCATCCAACAGTTACCGCAAGTACACCTGGTCGTTATTTTAGGTTCAGTCTACAAACTGAAGAAGAGTATAGGAGTTATTGTGCAGTCCATATCCCTACTCCTCAATTCTTTGTCTCTCTTTCGCCAGAGGAATAAATCATGAACAGTTTATAACAGGCTGCACAATGGGCGAGAGATCAATATGGATCAAGAGCCGTCCAGTCTATTATTGAAAACGGAGAATCCTATGCTAAAAATGCTATTTTTGAAGCATTGATCCAGGAATGTATTGAACTTACAAAGGATAAGTTTGGGAACTATGTGTTCCAGAAAATATTCTAGAGAGGATAGATATAGCATAGGTAAAGACTATTTGGTGTTGTTATAAAACATATTTTCTAGTTTTCATAGAACTGCTATGGGTGCAGGGTGGTGCAGAAAGCTATATAATTTGCAGGAGAAAGAAAATAACTGCAGTTTAATGTTATTAAGTTGCTCGAGCCATACAGTTTGTATCTTATCTAGAACATAAATGGCAATCATGTAATGCAAAAATGCTTTGAAGTGTTTGAACTAGTTCATATGGGACACATAGTTAAAATTATCCTTGAAAATGTAACCTTGATCTTATGAAGTATCGTAAACTATCATTGCATGCTTATGGATGCAGAGTTATCCAAAAGTATCTTGAAAAACTGCACGTTGAAAGAATTAGTAGGTAGTAAAAAATTACCCATAATTTGATACAGAAATAAAAAGAAAGGATTTAGGCCTAACTTGTAGGTATCAAAAAGGATTAGAATACGATATTTGTCAAATTGATAAGTATCAGTGTTGAGCTATCTCAATGTCAATATGGAAATTATGTAATGCAGCACATTGTATCCCATTCCAAAGAATACCAGCAAACGATTTAGGACATCTTTCTTAACAACTTTATTGCTCTATCCTGCAACAAATATGCAAGCAATGTTATCTAAAAAGTCATTAAACTCGCATCCCCTGAATACAGATAGAAGTTAGCAAAAAAACTGCATGAATCTTAAATGTAAGCCTATATCTATTTAGTTTGGTGAGTATGGCGAAACATCAATTCGGAAACTACGTGATTCAATGCCTCATGCAAAAGATATCAATAACAAGTCGTGCTTCATTGAAACTGAGGTTCAAATAGTTTTCTCAGTAAATATGCAAATCACAGTATGGCAGACACGTTTTGTTGCTGATTTAGAAAATAAAATGATTGTTTATACTTGATTTAAACTTAGTTTTTTAGGTTCAGCCTTATTTGAAGAAGGTATTCAATAGACATCATTATTTTCTTTTGTTTTACACGAATAATAGTTAAATCAGATATATATTGACAAGGAAGAAAAAAGTATATTTTCAACATGTAGGTTCAAAAATCATATTCAAAAAAGGGCAGAGAGAGTAGAACAATCCTTCGCTCAGCAGTATTACAATTATTCTGACTGAATGTTACCCAACATTCCATGTTGATCTTGCTTCGATCAGCAAAAAAATACTAAAGAAAATGTGCTTAAAACAGAATCACCCAAAAAACAGTTTTATTGTTAACTTCCTCATCTAAAGCCGTTTGCTTTGTTTTTTTAATTACAAAAAACAAAACCATCATTCAATCTCAAAATATAAAAGTTGGAGGAGATGCAAGGCTGTTGGGCCATCAATTTTCAGCAAATCAAAGAGTAGATACATCTAAAATGTAACGAGCTTTGGAGGGAGAGGGTGGACGATTTAAGTGGGAAAAATCAGCACACAGTTTATTGAGCCAATCAAATTTAGTGTTATAATAAAGTGAATTTAAATCAGTGTTTTAAGGAAAGTATTATAATCAATTTTAAAGAATGGCAGGAAAAGGAGGCAAAGGAGGCAAAGGAGGAAAAGGCGGAAAAGTCGGAAAGTCAAAGAGACCCGCCCAATCCAAGTCCACAAGAGCTGGACTTCAGTTCCCCGTCGGAAGAATCCACAGATTCCTCAAGAGTAGAGTTTCAGCTCGTAACAGAGTTGGATCAACAGCTGCAGTCTACGCTGCCGCAATTCTCGAGTATCTTACTGCTGAGGTTCTCGAATTGGCTGGAAACGCTTCAAAAGACTTCAAAGTCAGAAGGATCACCCCCAGACATCTCCAATTGGCTATCAGAGGAGACGAATAACTCGACTTGCTCATTAAAGCTACCATTGCTGGTGGAGGTGTCATTCCCCACATCCACAAAAACCTCTTAATTGGCCAGACCGGTGAAAGCAAAACTTAGTGATTGTGGAAACATTTGCCATTTTAAATTTATCAATATTTAACACCTAACTTCAAGCTGAAATCAAACTACATCTATCCTCCTTTAAAAGGAAGAATTTTGTATCCATTTTGGTATTTGAATCTAATTGATTTTTGACTATAAATATTTAATTAATGAGTAAAGCTCTTCCAGAAGTGACTCGTGCTTTCCCAGTCCTGATCCTGCAGTTCTAAAAGATGTATTCGTTGTTTTGGTCATCTATGACGTGTTTTGATATGATTTCGTTTTTATTTTAAACGATATGTATGAGTTCATGGCGGAGATGAGCCCTCCATAGATTAATTTAAATTTTAACAACTTATGTAAACTAAAACCGGATATGGGACATTTAAAAAAGTTGTTTGTATGCTCTATTAAGAGAGTATGCAGAAAGGGATATTTATGATTGCTGGATTTTATAACCTCACCAAAAAATCATTGCATGCAGTTGCAACCTTTTCGTGTTCTTTTCAGCGCAGACAAGCACTTGGAAGGATGATAGAAAACAATTTGCTCAGAAGCGGAGGGATCAGCCATCGAAAAATTACTATTTTTATTATGGAAATAAGTTTAAAGAACATATGATATCATGTTATAACGCCTAAATAAAAGATATTTTAAATAAATTATTTCCATCTCATCCGGATCAGTCCTCCTCTAATTCCTGTCATCTACTTCTATCAAATCTCTGGTAAAAACAAACTAATGCTTTCAACATAACATATCTTAATATTTCTCTAGTAGTTTGTTTGTAGTTTCAGCTGCAAAACTAGACTTGTAATAAAAGTTATACTTTAAAAGAGTTTAGACTTTATTTTTACTCCCTTAGAAAAGGAGTCCTTTTGAAAGTTGATAGATTAAGATTGACAAGAATATGATTAATAAGTGCTTTATGGGGTATTGAGGTAATCTAAATAGCAGAATCATTTTTTCTTTCTCTCGACACCAACAGTTTTTCCTCTTCTTCCGGTAGTTTTGGTGTGCTGTCCTCTGACTTTAAGTCCCCATTTGTGTCTGAGACCACGGTTACTTCTGATCTTGAACAATCTTTCAATATCTTCTCTGAGCTTGGTTTAGAGAACGTTAGAGGCAATTTGAAGGTTCTTTCCTTACTTGAAATCTCTCTGTCTATTGAGGAACCATCTTGGTACTCCGTGTCCCTCAGGATCATTGATTAAATTGGCGATAGCATCAGTTTGAGCTTCAGTGAGTTCACCAGCTCTGAGCCTAGGGTTGAGTCTGAGAATTTTGCAGATCAAGAATCCGAATCTTCTACCAACTCCCTTGATTTTATCAAGGGCAAAAGGGATGGTTCTCTTACCATCGATGTTGGTGTTGAGGATACGATGAATGTGCTTGAAGGTGTTCTAAGCGTCTTCGATGATGAGTGACATCTCTGTGGATAATATTAATTAATTATTTTAATCAATAATAAATAATTTAATATTAATCGGGCGGTTCTCTACTCCATTTGCTCGTTAATATTGACTTTAAACTACAAAGAGGCATATACCATTTGTTGTTGTTGTTTCTCTAAAAACATTGATTATTATAATATTATTCATCCTATAGGAGGCCTCTTACTCTTTGGCTTAAAAAAAGATCTTCCACAAATCATGCTAGACTTGGTTTACGTATATCCCATACATACATATACCAGTGTAATATTACAACCAGATATGGGGGAAATACTCAAACTAACCCATCAATTTCAAGGTGGACTAATCCAACTTTAGACGCATGACACAAGTGCTATCCAATCCAAAAATCAGAAGATTTTCTAAAGACGAAAGAATCAAATAGATTGTTTCGGTCAAGAAACTAAAATAAGGTCAAATCATCCCTAAAATACCTGAAATATTGGAAAGACTAGAAGCCCCTCCCATAAAGCAGGAAAAAACAGAAGGGAAACCTCCAATCCCATCTCACCAACGCCCATACCGCAAAGGTGAAAGACCGCACAGCCCAAGGAAAGGCATGAGATCTTACCAGCCTAAAAGGGAGAATACGAATCACGGCTCAAAAATTAAACCACGATAAAGAAGACAACGCTAACATTCCGATGATAGCGATTGACTCTGATCTAACATAACATAACATAACATAACATAAGATTATAATATTACCATTAGCATCAGAAAACATCTAGATGACCTCACTTCGCGTTGCCTTTGTCCAAACCTGCCCAAATGGAAACCCATGTCTTTTCTTTCTCTCAGGCATCTCGTGCCTTCTCTCATCTCTCTTGGGTTTTTAGGAAAAGTCCACTCAACAACTCTAAAATCCACTTGCTAAAACAAAACTGAAACTATCAACTGCATTAAACAAAAAGAATCGTATTCTTAGATAAAGCAAAGAGAGATCAACTTGGATTGACTCATTTACTAAATCTTCTTTGATTCAAATTACGAATGAAGACTTGGGAGATTTTAAAATGGAGTAAGGTAGAATGGATTTCGTGCATGCTTTGCAAATTATCAACGAAGATGTTGAAGAAACCAGCGACATCAAGACAGTAAAATCGGAGGAAATAAATTTCGGTTAGTTTGATCCAAACTCTACACAAATAAGTTAGGAGAGTGATATGGATTTAAGCCAAATCGATGATTTCTGACATAGTTTTCAACTGAGTGAACGAACAAAAAAATGATTGTTTCTAAGTTTATACATTAAGAATCTCGTAAATAAGTAAAGGTTGCTATAAATAACATCAAAAGAAGGTTTTGTGGAGAAGAGCGATGTTGCGTTCCAAATTTTGCTGCGTTTCTTAGAGGATCCATCTTTTGAAGTAGATAAAGTCGAATGTGTGTGGGTAATCTATCTTTTTTGTCTTCAACCATTTAATGAAAAATGGGAAATGATCAGGAATTTCTTTCCTGTTGAAAATTCTATTGATCATATGACAACAGAACAGCCTCATCTTAATTTTGTTTCTTGTGTGCGGGTCAATTTTACTATTTTCGTGGATCGATTTGAAGATGTAAGAAGTTGTTGATCTGTATGAGAATTTTAAATCATCAAAAGTTTTTTCATCAACGCTTAGCCTATATCCTTTTTAGAAATTTTTGATTGGCATATCTTGAAGGACTATAGTGATTTAACTGTATGTATCTTCGAACATTAGATGGGCCTTCATATTTTCTTCTTCCATCTTACTTACATATTTTTTAAATTAAGGAGATCTAATACACTCATTCCAACGCTTGTTATCAATGTCAATTTCTGATAGAGGCTCAGGTATTTTTCCTTATTTCAAAGCATTGAGTAACGGATCAGAGAAAAAAATATAGGCTTTAAGTAAGTAAAATTTAGCTGCAAGTCTTTCTGCATAGGTCAAATAGGAGGCATAATTGTCGAAGAGTTCGACTGCACACTACTTTAGATAATGGGCTTTACAGATTTAAAAGTAAATTTACTCAAGCTATTTTTACAGATGTTTTGATTCTTTGCTTACACCTTTTTTCTTTAAAAGATGTGCTCTTGACTCATCTTCAGGCTCCATTTCACTATCAACTCCATACTAAAATTTCTAAGGCTCATCTTTGAAGTACTCCTCATTCTTTTATAGTTTGTTATAAAACACCATATTTTCTTTAAATTAATTTTCATATTCACAGAATAATGGGTGTTTGATGATATTCGAGAAAGTCATTCTCCTTTTACTGTCAACAACAAAGATACGTTTAAAAAAATCTTATAATTAGTTTACCTGCTCTCTTAGCTTTTCTTTTTTTGTTAGAGTTGCAGATAAACTGAAACAAGGATTGCTGCATCTTCTTTGAATTTATGCTTTCATGTCATGCCCTTTGAAAGGATACTAAGCAAAAAGCATGAAGTAGAAGAGGACACCAAGTGCCCAGATGTCAACAGAAATTCCATAATAAGAGTTGCTAATGATTTCAGGTGCCATATACTTTTCAGTTCCACAATGTGTTTTCGCTCCAACTCCTCCAATCGATCTTGCAAAGCCAAAGTCTGCAATTTTATAGGTAAGTTCAGATCCTTCTTTCTTGAGTAGTACGTTTTCAGACTTAATATCTCGATGGATAAAATTTTTCTAATGTATGCATTTAAGTCCTTTCATGACTTCAATGATGACTCTTATAGCTTGTTTTAAAGGGAATACCTTGCCAGGTAATTTAGCTTGGTAGGTAAGTAGATTGCCTTGCTAACAATACTCCATGACTATTATGATGAAATCGCTGGCTGAATGAATTATTTTTTACTTGTGAATTAATACTAATATCGCACAATGTTTGGATGATTCAACTTCTTCATGATATCGATTTCTTGATCAATGTATTTTTGTAGAAATGGTTTTTTTTTTATATGCATTTTGCTGATAATTTTGACTGCATAAGTCACATCTGTCGATTCTTGATTAATGTTGATCTACTGTTGCGAGCTAGGACTACCTCTCCAAAGGCGCCTTTGCCTATAGATTTGACGATTTCATAGTTTTTAGATTCAAGGGCTTGCCTCATATCTTAAAATCTTTTTTTTTCTGAGCCAACTTGGTCCATTAAAGCCGATTCAAAAATAAAGCAAATCTTTTTATATGATATCTCGCTGAAATTAAATCTTATTAAATCAAAAACTAAAGAAAATCTTTTTATATGATATCTCGCTGAAATTAAATCTTATTAAATCAAAAACTAAAGAAATCTGCTTCCTCTATTTTTTTAGATGCGAATGAATACTGAATATTTATGATTGTCTACACACTTAATAATTATATTAATCATATTATTTTTATAGCTTTCAGCTTTGCCTCTATCGCATTCAAATGATCGTGCGTTATCACCTTCGAAGGAGCACCTTAGACTATTGTCTATATTTTCGATTTATTATGGAATCCTTATAAGTCATTGTTTTGAAGCAGACCGATCAGTTGCCTCAGAGTAACCAAGTAATCAAGAACAATCACTTCATCTTTGAACTCTCCTATTTCAGGTTGATCTTACACTCTTTCGTACATTAGTAAAATGTTCTGAGTAAGTTGTTCTTTAAAGAAAGTTAAGCTCTTTGATACTGACCTGAGATGGTTTAGGTCTTTAGAGTACTTTGCTTGATATTGATCAATGATTTGAGATATTTTCACGTAGTCTGATGAGTTTTTATAATCTTGAGAATACTTTGTGTTGACTGATTTGAGATTCATTACTTAATCAAGCTTTTCAAATATAAAGCCTGTCATATAATCTTTAAGACTTTTCAATTCCTCGTTGCATTCTGAACTGAGTTTTTAGTTCATTCTGATGATGAGCTTGTAAAGAAATCTGCAAAAGTGGATCTGACTTAGCAACTGTTTTGAAAGCTATTTTTTATCGTAGCAAAGGTTTTCTGAGGTAGTATGATAAATATTAATTTATTTTTGAGTTAATGCTTAAGCGTTATTTATCGTTTGGTTTGATGTTGAAATGAAATGCTCAGTTTTAGTCGAATTAATTGTAGTTGCAGTTTTGGGAAGGTTAAATTTATGGTTTTTAGTATCTTCTACTTGCATAAAGGTGAGTCTCTTCATGTTATTAGGCGTGTTGATGAAATTTTTAGTTAATGAAGTTTCATGTCTGTCAAGTTGTCTGCCATCATTTCTTCTTATGTTGTTGTTTCGCCCATCAAAAATAGAATTTTCTGTTGAGTATAGGTGTTTTGTAATGTTTGATTTGTCGCTTACTAATTTGAATCTCATAAGTTCATCAGGACTCATTCTATTACTGATACCTACTGTCAAAGATCTCAAAAGGAAATTCTCCGATGAGTGACTAATTGAAGGAGGTAGAAGGTTTTTGATGGGTATTGAAACGAGTTGCTTTGCCAAATCTTTTTAAGTTTTTGCTCTCCAAGGTGTTTTGCCTGTTAACATCTCATAATAAATGACTCCAAGTGCCCAAATATCACTTTTAAAGCTATATTTGTTCTCGTTAAGTGTTTCGGGAGGCATATAAACAGGGCTGCCAACATTGTATGATGAATATTTTTTACATTCTGACTGTTTCATTGCAAAGCCAAAGTCTGCGATTTTGATTTAGTTGTCTTTAAGAAAGATGTTAGCTGGTTTTAGGTCTCTGTGTATGATTCCGCGAGAGTAAATGTTGTTGTATCCATTGATTATTTGGTTCATAAGTACAATTGCTTCTGTTTCTGGAATACTTTTCTTACTTGAGATTAGTTTAGCTAGATCTCCTCCTTAGCAAAGTTCAGTGATGATATAAGTATTGTTTTTAGTGTTATAGATTTCGTAAACTTCTATTATGTTTTAACTATTCTTCAGAATTTTCAGGACTTCTATCTCTGAAGCAAGTAAATTCTTATGCACTTCGCCCTTGATCATTTTCATATCAATGACTTTAATGGCTACTGTTTCATCTACATCGATAAAGTGATACCTGTCACATCATTGCGTCCTTTGAAAACTTGGCTGGAATAACCTTTGCCGATGTTATTATTGAGTAGGTAGGAGTAGTCCTAGAGTTTTTTTCTGACGCAATTCGAATCTTACTGTCGTTTCATTGCCATAGAAATTACTAATAATTTTATTCTAAATCAGTTTTATATGTTTTTTAGAAATTTATAGCTTAATTTTACTTCTATCATTTTACTGGCATTTTGTTTTCTTCCTCTTCCTTTACCTATCTCGCCTCTCTCCATCTCCCTGCTTAAATAGCGTACCGTTAGTTCCAAATCTGTTTTTAATTGTGAACAACTTTAGATATGATACGCTCAAGACGAGGTGTATTCAGCTGATTTGTCATTTTTCTTTACCAATTTTCTTCACCTTCACTGTTTAAGATCAGCAGGAAAACCATCACTACTATAAAAAGGATACGTAGAAACTTGATGCCTATGATGGAGTAAACAAGCGAAGGAATGGAAAGTTATAGAGATACTTGGATGAAGAGTGTAAATAGTAAACTGTTTCTAGAAGGTTGATAGGTTTTGAAAGATGTGAGAAATAAAATGAGAAGGAATTGAGATATAAAATAAAGAATTCCATGAATAGATGTAATATCAGCTTTCATATAATTCTGAATCTACACAATCTGTTAGACTCCCTCATTTATTATTTTCAGAACATTGCTGATACTTACATAGTTTTGGTTTAGATCCTATCTTATATTGTTAACAAAAATTTATATCTGTTGAGTGATGTTTGCTACCTGTAAAGCTGAAGACTAAATAAGCCTTGACATTTATTGTTGTTGCGTAAGAGAAATCTACAGATTGGTTTGCATTAGATTTTGCATATGTAAAATTTTTTTAGTCTACAGAGTATTCTATCTCATTACTCTTTAAGCCTAGGTTGAAGAGTCGCTTAGTTTGCTGATCAAGGTTTCTGCTCGTTAGTGATGGAGCATCTACCAGTAAAAATGACAAAGGTTGTCGATGTGGGCATAAAAGGTAGTAAAAGTGCTCCATGCATCTCCTTATAATTTACACTCTGAAACTGACTCTTCACAATTTTTGGGGAATGGTTTTCCCATATTTGATAGTAAACATTTGGTCATTTGTAGAGCAAGCTATGTTTAAAAAGATTTACTTGAGATTTCTGATGATCGAGCAAGAGAGTGCAGTTCTAAGCCTTCACGAATTAGAAAACAACTACTTTGAGACAAGAGTGAGATTTGGTAAGTGTAAGTAATGTATTTTCAGCTGCAAAGACTTTGAAGCAGAGGAGAACGAGTGATATTAGGTGCATGAAATTATGATAATTTTAACGGATGGCGCGTAGTATACTATAATTTCATTTGGCATTTTTACTATTAAATAAAAACAACGAAAATCGTTCTTGATCTTTACATTAAAATATCATTTTTCTTCAAGTTTAATTTTTTTCTTCGGAAATCCGTACTCAATCCCATCTTATTCTTCTTCGTTACAGATATTTTAGATGTATCTTAGTTCCTGTCTTTAGCTTAATCCTAAGACGAAGAGGATTATTTTTGCAATCTGCTTTGGAGTATATATTGTTCTCATAATTTGTTGAAGCTAATCAACATCTTTACTTAAATTTACCATCTATTGCCGCTTCTTGATGAAATTTTTCACTATCTATTACACCACTTTTTTCTCTGCTATAAACTTCTATTGCAGTATTTTAATTTTCTATTTATTATTCTACATTGTATCACCGATAATAGGTCGCATCTCATCAAACCACTCTTCTTGCTAATTTTTGGTATTCTCAGTAGCGAAAAAATGGCAGCCTTCCTTGGCAGACCACAAGATGTGTCTATGAAATAAAGGAATGCCAATTTCGAGTATTTCATCATAGCCCCAATTGATTTTGCTAAATCTTTATCGGCCTAGAAGGGCAAATCTAAATGATAAACTATCTAGAGCAAGATTAATATCTGAATCGACTTCATAACTATCTTATTGCGTTGCTAACTTTCTCAACTTTTTAACAATTTGTTACATTTAGGCGGCAATTGAAGCACCTCCAATCTAAGTAACACCAGTATTACGTTCTAATTGGAGAGCCGAGCTTTCCGGATTTAGTTTTTGCATTCTTATAGTTGCAAGTTAACTTTTCTTAACTATTCCTCAAGGTTTCTAGTCTACTTTTCAATGATCTGTATATACATTTTCTTCCTGTCTCTGCTTTCCTTAGCGGCAATCTTGTTTCGGTCTTTTTTATCCAAAGGTAGATCTTGGCTTGGCTCTACTTAAAACTACTAACGAGGTCTAACAGAAGTGGAAATGCCTCCGAAAGATTCCTTAACTTTGTTTAAATATTTGTTTTTATATGAGACTTTTTTGCTACGATAAGCTGAATGCTGAGCTTGTGATGACTCTTGTGGATGTACAGAATAATCCTCTCTCTTGTTTTACCAATCAATGAAGTTCATTATGTCAAAAGAATCAGATTATTGTTAGTTCTTCATAGAGTAGTAGGTAATTTATTAGATAGATTTATAACAGAATAATCAATCCAAAATTTTCGCATTCAAGAAAACTAAGAAAGAAGGTCTATTCAGCTTCTCTACTTAGTAGTTGCCAAACAAAAAAAATACAGACAACAGAGTACTGAATTTCTCTATTTCGATAAAGATAGAAATTATCAAAGTTTAAATAATAAAGCTAATTAAATCTAAATTAAAACATTTTCATATCATTGGTATTCGTCATATTGAAACAAAAATAAATACTGAAATTAAAAGATCATGAAACTAATCATTAAAGACTAGATACACCATCAATAAATCTTTTGGTTCATTCCAACCTTAATTCTTCAAATAGCTTTTTCTTTGCTAGCATCTTTAAGAATTCAGCTTACTCGATCTTGAAGCATCCGTTACGAATGGTATCTACAAACTTATCGTTTTAATTTTTATCAAGCAATTCGCCCTATAACAATTCAAACACTGTGATTGCGACTTTGAAGAAAGTATTGTAACCTTCACTGAACCATAAATCCCAGATTTTTCTATATAAAACAAAAAATACGAAACTATTCTCAAGCTGAATGTACGAGAATAGAGTGTGTAGGCCCATTCAATCAAAAATAACTATGTATCAACTGCTAGATCTTTCATATGTTTGTGAAGTTTAGGCTTTTTATCACTTAAACATTCTTAAAAGTAAGCTACGATTTTTTTAATTTTTGGTTAGTTGAAGGTATAAAGTGAGTAAACGAAAGTGTCTGAGAGTATGAGATTGCAAAAAGACGAAAAGGCTTGGTATGAATTCATTCTGATTAAAAAAATCCATGCTAAGTAGCTCATTCCTTGAACATATCTGATATCGGGTCTATATATTTAAAATAACTGTAGTAGTCTTTTGATTTCTCCACTGATTTTACGACTCTTTTCTTAGTCTAATCTTAAATCCATCCTTCTAAGGTCCAAGTCAATGATGGATGTCTTTCGAACTGTATTTTAGATTGAGCCCTATAGTTTATCAACCAAATTAGCATACAATTTTTAGTTTATCTTTTGTTGATTTTCTATTGACTAAATTAGTTAACACTTACACTAAACCAGAAAATGTGTCTAAAATTTTAGTGGAAATAGTTTTTTCTCCCCAACGAACGAATTTTTGATGAACGAACTTGCTTCTTATTTTAGACTATTTCGTTATAGAGAGTAACTTCCGATTACTCTACTGTCTCGTCCTGCAAAAAGAAACCATAATATTCCGCAAATTTAGATTTTTCAGTTATTTTACTTGAAGGTTAGATATGTACATTGCTAAACTTACTTTTTAGATTTCTCACAACCTCTAAATGGAAAGGACCAGCATTGGAGTTGTTCTCATCTGGCAACTTGACCAAAGGCCCACCTTCTCTCCTTATAAATTCTCTTTGAAAGACATGTACAGTTCTGAGTAAACTCTCGTTGTTTTCAGAAATATTTGCTATTTTTTCATTTAGAAAAGAGATGGTCTCTTTAGCTTCTGAGAGTTCTTCCTTGAGCTGTAATTAAGATTTGTGGCGCAAATGTATTTAATCTTGCAGTCGTATAATTTCTTGTTTGAGCACAGTAATCAGCTACTGTTGTTGGGAGATGAACTCTCTGGTGATTCTGTCGTTCTCGTTGATACCTGGACAAATATCTAGCAATTGGCTCATCGAACTATGATTATAAATCGAATTCAAATCGACTACACTATTGTGACATTATAATTGCTAAACTTCGCAGTCAAAAGCAGAGGTATTTAGCTGTTAATAAGAGAATCTTATCGAAATGAGGACTAAATGATAGGAGATGTGGGTTGATTGATTATTCTACCTGATTTTAAAAGTGTTTATTTTTTGCCTGTACATTAGTTTTGTTGTGTTATTAGAAGAAAGAGTAGTTTTAAAAGAATTTCGTGGATAAATAATAGAGGTCAATTTTAAAGTTATTGAAATATACTTAATGTTGTTAAGCTCTATCTATTTACTAAAATATTGTTATAACGGCCTATTTCATGCAAAATCAAGAATCTTTTGAAGAAAACGAAGATTACTACCCTAGTTTCACACTCAGACCATCTTAAAATGCCAGTCCTTAAATTAAAATCAGCCATCAAAAACTTTTCTCCTCGCCTATACTCGTAGCTGAGTTCACCGATGCTCCTAAGGGATAAAATTCAAGTCCAGATCTTTATATTGAGTTTACAAATAGTTTTAACAGAATCCTTGAGAAGTAAAAGGAAGAATAGGAGTAAAATGAGTAGATATTGGACATTATGGGTAATCCTATTCATTAATTTGACTCACCTTACGATAGAGAAGACAACTCATTAGCCAACCCAATATAGGAGGATTTT
>Ga0194117_10001331_pt1 | contig 29175 bp, 22 predicted proteins | sample TA2MahsurfametaG_FD_160579 | JGI IMG/M metagenome (GOLD analysis project Ga0194117, IMG submission 160579) | Freshwater microbial communities from Lake Tanganyika, Tanzania - TA2015009 Mahale N1 surface | ecosystem: Environmental > Aquatic > Freshwater > Lake | place: Tanzania: Lake Tanganyika... | reverse complement strand
CAGGGATCTACAGAGTGGCCTTAGTTAATTCTCTTGGATGTCGTGATACAAGTCGGTCAATAGCAGTTACGCTGTATCCTCAGCCAGTGAGTGGTTTTACTGTTAACCCAAGTACTCAATGCTTTACTGGCAATCAATTTAGTTTTACTAATACTACCACTATATCTTCTGGTACTATGACCTATTTATGGGATTTTGGTAATGGTAATACATCTAATCTGCAGAGTCCAACTTATACTTATCCAGCTACTGGGTCATATACTGTTAAATTAGTAGCTACAACTTCGACTGGTTGTAAGGATAGTACTACAAGAACTATAACGGTTAATACTAGTCCTGTCGCGAGCTTTCAAGTAAACAATGCTAACCAATGTCTCACTAATAATAGCTTTGTTTTTACTAACAATAGCGCTATAAATCAAGGAACCCTCACATATCTATGGACATTTGGTGATGGTAATACTTCGGCTATAGCAAGTCCTGCTCATACCTACGCCGCCGCTGGAACTTATGTTGTTAAATTAGTTGTTTCAAGCGGATTAGCATGTAGGGACAGTACAACAAGAACAGTCACTGTATTTTCAACCCCATCGGGTATACTAAATAATCCCTCAACAAATTTATTATGTAACGGGGGAATCGTTGTTTTATCTGCATCAGGCGGTTCATCCTATCAATGGTTTTTAAATGGCGGAGCAATTGCCGGGGCAACAAATGCTACACATTCAGCTAACCAACCTGGAATATATACTGTGAATGTTACTTCCTCTAATGGATGTACCAGTACAGCTATTGGTTCAATTACACTTCAGTTAATTAGTAAGCCAACTGCTAATTTTACTTATTCTAATTACTGTGCCACATTTCCTACACAGTTTAGTGATCAATCTAATGTGGCAAATAGTGGTATAGTAAATTACAGCTGGAATTTTGGGCAAGGTCAGGGTACTTCAACACTTCAAAATCCAAGTTATACTTACCCCACAACTGGAACTTTTAGCATATCCCTAATGGTTACCCCTGTGGCATGTCCTTCGCTTTCTTCCAATGTAACTAAGCCTATCACCATCGTTACTCCCCCGGCTAACCAACGATATACAACACTTAATGCTGTTCAAAATCGTGACTTACAGTTGGAGGCCCGTGCATTTGGGGCGGCTGTTTATTCATGGTCTCCAACATCTGGACTAAATAATGCCGCAGTATTTAATCCTGTGTTTAATTTTAATACTCAAGTTGAGTACTTAATTACAATTACTACTCCTATTGGTTGTGTCATAAAGGATACCCAACTTGTACGTATTTACAAGGAAAAGGAGATATATGTTCCAAAGGGCTTCTCACCAAATGGTGATGGTAGTAATGACAAAATTTTCCCGAGATTAGTTGGAATTCGCACCTTGCTTTACTTCAAAATCTATGACAGGTGGGGGCAATTAATTTACCAAACATCCAATGAGAATGAGGGATGGGATGGCCGATATCGTGGCGTCATGCAGCCAATAGATACCTATGTGTGGATTGCTGAAGGAGTAGATATTGATAATAACAACCTAAAGCGAACAGGAACATTCCTGCTCTTGCGATAAATAATTGCTCATGAAAATTAGGTCTTTCATTTTCTACTTTATTTTTTGTGCTAACACTATATTGTTTGCACAGGACCCCCATTTTACACAGTTTACGGCAGCTCCTTTTACCGTTAACCCAGCATTTACTGGAGTATTTAATGGAACAGCTCGTTTTATGTCAAACTATCGGCAGCAATGGGCAAATTTGGTAGATCCTTTTACAACAGCTGTTGTTGCCGGTGATGTTAAAGTAGGTAGCTTTGATCCTTCTGCTGGGCAACATCCATTAAATTTAGGTATTCAGCTCATGCAGGACAAATCAATGGCTGGGGCGTTCAAAAGTAACTATGGGGGGCTTACGGCATCTTACCACGTTAAAATAGACCAAGCAGAAACTCAAACCTTGGGTGCTGGCCTTTCTTTTAATTATGGAAGCAGGAGGATAGATTTTTCAAATATTTCATTTGATCGACAATTTACTAGTGGGGGATTTGATCTCTCTTTGCCTAATGGTGAGTCTGCTATGCAAAATATGCAGCCATTTTTCTCTGTTGGTGCTGGCTTACTTTTTCGTATGAGTGATCCATTTTCAGGTACTTTTTTTGATGTTGGTTTCTCTGGGTATCATTTTAATCGTCCTGTACAAACGGTTATGGCTGACCCAAATCAAGTACTGCCAACACGCTGGTCTGGCCAAGTAAGTTTCCAGAAATACTTAAATGACGTTAGCATTTTGAATGTTAACGCTCTTTTCCAAAAGCAGGCAGAGGTTTCTTACATTCTTGCAGGCTTTTCTATTGCAAGATTTTTTGGGGAGGGCAATAGCAACATGATTGGTGGGGGTTTGTGGTACCGATCAAAAGAATCTTTCTCGCCCCATACTTATATTGAGTATAACGATATGAGGCTAGGGTTCTCTTACGATATTGTATTTAATAATTTAAAAAAGTCGCTTACCCCTGCCAGTTCACTGGAGATTTCTTTTCAGTGGCGAATAGGACAGATGATGGAGCGGGGAATACGATAGAGATTATCCCCGAATCGAACTTTTTCTCACTATACGTTGGTTATCAATTAATTACATATTAAAAAAGAACTGCTGTCGCCAGATTGTCGCTGAGGTGAAGTTACGCTATTATATTACACATTCTTTTTTTTCTACGTTGTACTCCCATAGCATACACTACACAATATTTATGATCATCAAACTTAATTTACTGACCACTCCCTCTACTTGTACAATCAATTATGTCTAATATTTCTCCATTAGCTTACAATTCACCAGTGATGTAGTACTCTTTAATTTTCATTTTGTGAGGATTGCATTAAAATAGTATTTCATTTATTTATTTTAATTGGGTCTTTACTTTTTAGGGCTATGTATAAACTTGTGAATAAGCCAAGACCTATTATCATTAAAATTATAAAGTCTAGTTTTAGCGTACCGGTTAGTTCCCCAAATATATTTTTATCAATATACTTTTCGTGATAGTTTTGAATTAGATTTTCGACAGCCTTAGTTTTTATCAGAGAAAATTTGCTTTCGGTTATACCCGGTATTCCAGGAATTTTGGTAATTACAATATCTTGAATATTAGAAAATCCTTCTGTACCCCATCGCGATACAGTAAAATAACTAATAAATTCAACACCTATTCTATCAATTTTAGCTATTATCCCTGCCAACATTAATTGAGGGATAAGTACTATTGGAACAAAAGTCATGACCTTTTCTGTAGTTGATACAACTGCAGATAATAAAAGCCCCATCAAAGTACCAATTGTAGATACAAAAAGCATCCATAAAAATGATAGTGCAGGGTTATTCCAATTGACACAATCAGTACTCATATCTTGACAGCCATTATAACCTAAAAACATAAAAAAAATAAAAATGAAGCATTGGAGTGCCGCAAAACTTCCCAGAACACTTAACTTAGATAAAATATAGGGTAAAATAGCTTGGTTAAACATTCTTTCTCTTTTATAAATTGCTGCCTCGGCTACAATTTCCCTGGCTGCATTAATAACCCCAAACCATAACGCTGAAATCGTCAATAAAAAAGGAACAGCTTGATCAATGTTTTTAAATATCATTAATACCAGGCTAGCAATTAAAGGTGCTTGCCCTACCATCAATAGTGAATTAAACTTGTCATTAAGTTTAATATTAAAATACCTTGAAGTTAACCAATAATACTGTGTAAAATAATTTGTCGTCAGACTTGTTCGAAGAGATTGCGGTTTGGAGTCGGTATTAAGTTTAGTTGAATTTAATTGCTTATGCTTAAAAATCCATTTGTTTGCTTTTTCTCCCACTAAATTGCTATACACGGTGGTGGTATTTTCTACATTAAAATAATTTAAATAGGATTTTGTATCATTATAATATACTACATGGCCAGAATCGGCCATAAACATTACTGAACGCATATAGTACAAATCTTCCGGTTTATGTGTAACCATAATAACAGTTGTACCATTTTTTGATAGCGTTTGAAGGCTTTCTAAAAAGTTTTCAATTGTTTCAGGATCTAGTGGTGATGTAGGTTCATCTAGAAAAAGTATGAGTGGATCTGTAAGTAATTCTACCGCAATTGATACTCTTTTACGCTGGCCCCCACTTATTTTTCCCACAATACTTCCTTTAATCATTTCTATATTCAAGCTCTTTAGAACTGAATTTATTTTTTCTTCAATTTCTATTTCTGAAACATTATTGAGTCTAAGTTTAGCAGCATATCGAAGTGATTCAGCAACTGTTAGTTCTCGATGTACAATATCATCTTGAGGAACATACCCAATTTGAGTTTTTAGAAAATCAAAATTTTTATTTAATTCAAGTCCACAAATATATACTCTCCCTGAAGTTACGGGTGAGTCACCATTCAAGGCTTTTAAAAGAGTTGATTTCCCACAGCCTGATGGCCCCATGATAGCCAGTAAAGATTTAGAAGGTATTTCAAAACTAGTTTCCTGAACCCCTATTTTACCTGTATTAAATTTTTTGCTAATCCTATCTGCACTTATTGCAACCTCATTCGACAGGTCTTTAATATATCCACGCAAAGAAAGTCTTAAGCGGCCTAAGAAAATATCATCTTGACTTGTAAATTCAGCTTTTTTTATTCTTTTACCATTAATAAAAGTACCATTAAGAGAACCAAGATCAGTTATGATATATGAGTTTTCATTTTTTTTCCGAATAGATGCATGTTCTCTGCTTATAAAGCTATAATCGAGAACAACATCACATGAATTATTTCTGCCAAGTATTATTTCATTTTTGTCATTAAATTTTCCGAGAATATTTGCAAAATTCTTGCTTTCATCAAAATTCTTTTGAAAATTTTCAGAAGACAGATCTCGTTCTTCGAGTTCACTCAAATTTACTCGAATTTCAATTCCTTGTGCACTGGCAAGAATAATTTTATCAGTAAGCTTAATTTCAATAGTCTTTAGTGGTTCTAATTTTGTTCCATTTACAAATGTGCCGTTACTACTATTCAAATCTGTTATAAAAATTCTTTTTTTGCCGTCAAATAATAATTGAAGATGTTTAGAAGATAAAATCGAAATATGACTAAAAGATATATCTGCAGCCGCAGATCTACCAATTACAATTTCTTGAGGTTGATTATTGCTTAGCCTAATTTTCTTAACTAATTTGTTTTTATGTATAAATCCAATCTTCATATTTATTCTTCAATACTTGAGATTTCCCCACTTATTGGGTTAAGTGCTAAGTGAAGACGTATGGGAAGTTTAATTAATTCGTTTTTAAAATTAATTCCAACTGTTCCTATCAAATAAAAATCTAATTTTTTACTTATCAATTTTTCTAGCATGCCTGTGCCAGTCCGAATATTATTAATTAGTATATTAGTCTTAATTAGTGTGTCTGTATTAGTTTTGAGTTTTATTTTATTTTCTAATTCCCAGTCGCTTACTTTACTTTTACCATTTTCTTTCAAATAAACATTAAAGTCAGCTTTGTCAATATCTAAATCAAAGGGAAACGTGTTTTTTAATGCAAAGTCAACACTCAACTCAGTACTCTCTAATTTAATTGTTTTTACTTTAGGGTTCAAAAGCTTAAAACTATTTTTTGCTGAACTTGCTATTAGCCCATTAATGATCTCTTTTGAAGATAATTTTATCGCTTGCTTATGTTCAAGCTGAAAATTTAATGCAGTAAAGTTTCCTTTTACATGAGAGTTTAATTCTATAGTATCTTGACTAAATATTTCATTTGCATATCCTAGAATCGAGTCTATTAAAATTGTAAAACGTACTGGTACAGAGGTTATTTCTCTACTATTTAATGTAAAATTATCTTGGGATTCTCCATTCGTTATCAACTTATTTTTATAGAATAAGTTAAATTTCATGAATTTACTTGTAATGCTTACTGTATTTGAGTTTTTTATTTTTACAGTACCCCTTCCATAATACTGATCATTGATCAGCGAATCCATTCCAATCAAACTAACACTAATAACCTGTGGTATTTTGAATGTTGCACAAGTGTAAATTGTGCTACTTATTATTATGATACTAAAAATTATTTTCATAATTAATTTCCGCATTTTAATTGATATTTTGTTCTTATATGATTTGCAATGCAAATTGCTCTTTTTTCTGGGTGGGGGTGAGAACTTAAAAAATTTGATAGCACATTAAAATCACCACTTTTTTCAGACATTCTTTTCCAAAGTGATATAGCTTCGCAAATCTTGTATCCTGCTGCTGAAACTAAATCCACTCCTAATAAATCAGAGTGAGCTTCATTTTTTTGTCCTATCGATTGTGTTGCAGCCATGCCAACGGCAGCTGCTAACATGCCAGGTATTCCAAATTGATTAGCAATTTTTAAATCTTTTAATCTAGAATTTATATGACCTAACAAATTGTGAGAAATTTCATGTCCAAGAATGCTTGCAATCTCATCATTATTTTCACAAAAATTGTATATTCCAGTTGTAAAAAAAATCTTACCTCCACATGTCCATGCATTAATTTCATCAGTCTCAATTAAATACACATTAAAAGTATAGCCTTGTCTATTTTGGATTTTTGAAACAAGTTTCGCAAGCATCGAATTTAAATTTTGAAACTTTTCTCCTGAGTTTATAAACGTATACTTTTTTTTACTTTCTCTTAATAATTCTTCCCCAGCATTAAATTCATCTTTAAATGATACTTTTACATCTCTGCCAAAAAATTCTCTCCCAAGGTCTGTAAATACTGTACCTACATTAATTATATCCTCTATACACGACAAGTAAGAGTGCTTGATATTATTATTACAGGTTTCGGTACAAGGTTTATCTTGCGCTCGTAAAGTAGTTTGAATTATTGATGCAAACAGAATTGCTAAGCAGAGATTTTTCATTATTAATAATTTTATTGTATAATTGTTTTTAATGCATTTTTAAACTCTTGACAAGATCTAAATCGATTACTTGGAATTTTAGCAGTAGACTTTTTTATTATTTCATTAATTTCATCCTCATATACTTTATCATAGCTGTTTAATGTTTTTACTTTTGGAATATTTTTTGTTCGAATTATTTCCATGAGCTCTTCTTTAGTCGTATTCCCAGCAAAGGGAGGAGTGCCAGCAATAAGCTCATACATTGTAATCCCCAATGAATAAATATCAGTCCTCTCATCAATCCCCTTTCCCTCAATTTGCTCTGGGCTCATATAAAATGGGGTTCCCATTTTTATACCATCATTTGCACGATCTTTTTTTTGTGAGATTCCAAAATCAATAAGTTTGATTTGATTTTGATTCGATAGCATTATGTTTGAAGGTTTTATATCCATATGAATAATACCTCTATTATGCGCATATTCAAGTGCATTAAGAGTCTCGTATATAAATAGAGCTACATTTTGAACAGGCAACCAACCTGTTATACTTTTCATGTAATCACGTAGGTTTTTGCCTTCTATATATTCCATTATTAAGTATCCACGATTTGGATAAAGTATTAAATCTACAAGTTCAACTATGTTAGGATGTTCAAGGTACAAGTAGCGATTTGCTTCTTCCCTAAATTTTTCTCTAGTGTAATTATTTTTGAATAGATATTCGTTAAGTTCTTTAACTGCTACTGGTTTCCCTGTATTTATATTAATGCCTAAGTAAATTGTAGCTGAACCGCCAGAATCCAACTGTTTTAATATTTCTATATATTCTAATATTTTGATCATTTATTTTGAATTGATCTCTCATCTGCTTTTGTCAGATTTTATCTGCTCGGTTGTCTTTTCTTGCTTTTCTTTTTGGTTTCCTTCTATTATTTTAAAGATAAAAAAGAGTGTTATAAGAATAAGAAAAGTAATAATTGCTACAATTATGTATGTTTTTACTTTTTGAATTGTGGTGGGTGGGTCCGGGTATGATTCATCTAGAATGCTGTTTTCTACATTATTTTGTTCAAATGATTGTTCCGATGTACTAGTCCATAGCTGCCATTTAATAGGTTTTTCTACGCCTAGTCTTAAAATATCGCCAGGTTCTAACATGCACGAGCCAGATAGGCGACTTCCATTAACATAGGTTCCATTTGAAGAATTAAGATCAGTAATAAAGACATCACCGAATTCATTAATAAAAACCTCAACATGATCTCTTGAGATAGATCTATGCGTTAACACAATATCATTTTTCGAGTCACGGCCTATTTTTAGTTTTCGTGGTACTTGCATGATATCTTATAGGGGCTATTTTTATTTCTTTTTTCTATATCGCAGTATAAAACCTTTAGGCACTTTTTTGTCATTAATGTAACTATTTCTTTCCCTTAAATTGTATTTGTAACTATTTCTTTCCCTTAAATTGTATTTTTTCTCATTAATTCCTATTTTATTTAACTCATGAAGTTCATCTTCATTCAAAATATTATTTTTAGCTTTTAATTTATCTATTAAATTCTTATTAATTTTTGTAGTATCGTTATCAATTTCATACTTGTCTAAATTATTATATTCCTGTAAAGCATTATCTTCTTTATTGTTGCTGTCTACTTCTTCAACACCTACTAGCTCTTTATTTTTATTTATATTTAACTTTACCTTTTCTTGATCTTTTGTTGTTATCTGTTTTTGGTTATTTATATTTATTGTTTTAACTTTCCTTTCAGCTAATTCCTTTAATTCTTTTAATGTTTTGCTGGAAAGATCTTGTGCGGTATAATTTTTTGGGTCCTCAATTTCTTCGACTTTTTCAACACCTACTAGCTCTTCATTTTTATTTATATTTAGCTTTACCTTTTCTTGATCTTTTGTTGTTATCTGTTTTTGGTTATCTATATTTAGTGTTTTAACTCTCTTTTCAGCTAATTCCTTTAATTCTTTTAATGTTTTGCTTGAAAGATCTTTTTCGGTCATCCTATCCTCCATTGTTGGAGTTTCATCGACGTTTATAGGCGGCTTATCAATAAATGTAATATAGGTTATTAATGAAGTAGAAATAAGTAATACTATACCTAATACTCCTATTAATACTTTATTTCTTTTCTGGATAGGTTTTTGTTTAAAATTCTGCTCTTCATTTTCTTTTCCTTTTTCAAAAAAGTATACTGTAGAGGGTGATCTGCTAGGTGTGAAGGATATGAATTCTGACTTGCCCGAGTGAATACTCTTTTCAATTCCAACAAGTATTAAAGAGATATTATCTGCACCCCTATTGTTCATAGCTCCTTGATATAAACTCTCTCCTGACTCAATGAGATTATTTGAATTAATGCACTTTTCTATATATCTATCATTAATCATGCCATTTAAACCATCAGAGCAAAGTAGAAAAACATCTCCGGTTTTAACTTTGATTGGTTTTTGGCAAATAGTCCCTTGAACGTCTAGTGAATGCCCTAAAGCTTTTAATATCTGATTTTTTTTAGGGTGAGACTCTGCTTCTTCATCTGTAATTACTCCTTGGTCTACTAATCCTTGAACAAAGGAATGATCTTTTGTAATCCTATGTAATTCACCATCTGTCTTCAAATAAATTCGACTATCACCAACGTGTCCAATGAAGCAGTCATCATCCCTTATTATGAGTAAGGCAACTGTAGTACCCATCCCCTTTAAACTTGGATCTTCAAGTGTTTGTGCAAAAATTTGTTCATTTGCGAATTGAAACGATCGGTCTATTGCAAGTATTAGATTATCATAAAATTCTTTTTGAAAAAATTCTACTATACTTTTAACTCCAAGCTCTGATGCTCTTGCTCCACCGACATGTCCACCCATACCATCGCAAACAACAAATACGTGACCGTTCAAAGTTTTATCATAACCGCAAAAATCTTCGTTTGCTTTTCGAATTTTACCAACTTTGGATAGTTGAAAGTGATTGATATTCATATGTGTTTATTGAAAAGCATTAGTGAATTATATTCTAAAGCTTATAATTACCTCACCTAATTTGATTACATCACCATGTTTTAATATGGCTTTTTGAACTTGCCTGTTATTTACTATTGTACCGTTAGAGCTACCGAGATCTTCTAAAAGATACCCATTTCCAGAAAAGATAATTTTGCAGTGTTTTTTTGAAACAGTAGGCATGCTTAAACATAAATCGCAGTCACTATTTCGACCTATATAAATTTCAGGCTTATTAATTGTGTATACAATACTTTTATTATTAACATTACATTCTAAGTTCGGTAAGCCTCCTAGTATTTTCATTTGTCGAACCAATTCCTTATCATACACTGCTTTTTGTTCTTTTCTCTTTCTATCTAGTTCTTGCTCTTTTTCCAGCCTTTCTCTTTCTTTCATTTCTTCAATTTCAAACTTTTGCTGTTGTAAAAGACTTGATAATTGACCAGCTTCTGCCTCCTGTTTGCGCTTAAGATCTAATAATTTTTCTTCTTGGGCCGTCTTATTTTTTTTCTGTCGCTTTATAATGAAAAAAATACCAGTTATTAGAATACCAGTTATGAGAAATACCCCCAAAGCCTTTAATGGATTAGAAATACTCCATTCAATAATATTTTTATGCGGGGTGACAAACTTATACTCAGTTGAAAGATCTTTATATTTCAAAATAGCAGTATGCTCTTCCCCGTCTTTTGGTAAAACAGAATTCCATTCATATTTATAAATTATGCCACTGTGTCTATTTAAAAAAGAAGATAAAAACTCACTCAATGCATTTGAGCTTATCTCAGTATAAAAATCAGCATTTATATCTTTAAAGTATTCTCCATATGTTTTTGTACAAAACGAGTCTATACTATTCCACGGTTGACGATACCCTGAAAACACAATACTGTATACAGGGATATTTCTTCGTTTTGCTTTATTTGTTAGATCCTCAACTTGGTTGCTAGGACAAACAACATCATCACTTAAAACCACAATACCTGAAGGTATAGTTAGATTTTCATTTTGAATTAGATCTAATGCTCGATCAATTGCTGGCAATACCAGACTTGCTCTTCTGCTACACGATTGAGGGCTATTAACTCTTGTAGTTAAACTATTTACTCTTTGCTCAAGTATATTAATATCATCAGTAAAATTTATTGTCGAAGGAAATAAAATTTGACCTGAAAATTGATGATTAAAATCTAAAATATCTATTTTATCTCCTTTCTTTATGGTAGAGGAGTTAATTGCCTCTTTTATTACTTTTTTATACCACTCTAATTCAAAATAACCTTTGTCTGAGGTTCCAGGGTTCAGTACAAGAAATAAAATACTTTTATTTTTTTTTATTACTGCTGAGTCTTTTTTACCCAGGTATTTAGGTTTAATTAACGTATTTCCTTCTAGAATTTTAAACTGGGCTGTATCAATTCCGCTCGCATCTCTACTCCAAATTTCAGCTTTAATTTTTGGGAAATCAATTAGGTTGATATTTTTTATATCAAGCTCATTTTTTTGTGCATGACTTTTTTGTAGTGTAGAGCAAAAAATAAAAACTAAAAAAATTAACCCAAAATGATAACTATATTTTTTGATAAAAGCTGTAGACATAATACTATAAGGAAGATTTGAATTTAAAAATTGTATCTCCAAGTTTTATAATATCTCCATCATTAATTACATATGGATGACCTATTTCCAGTGGTTCATTATTAATCCAAGATCCGTTGGCGGACATTTCATCCCTAGCATAATATTTGCCTTGTTTAAATAGTATATTTAGGTGTTTGCCAGATATTGTAGGATCTTTCAGTAAAATAATTGTATTATTTGTATCTCTTCCTATTGGGTTATTACCCTCGTAAATGCGGTAGTCCATTCCCATAGCGTCTATTGTGTATGATATTAGCCAACCAACTATTTTTCTTGTTGCTCTAGGTCCTTTTCCATTTTCTGTTATTGAAGCGCCTTGTTCGTTTGAGTCTAAGTTGTTATTTGTGATGCCCCCAATGAACGTCCTATCATTAGAGTCAAAATTGCTAGCTTCAGTGCCTATATTAACTGTATCTACAGTTTTTGAATTACTTTTTCCAGCACCACCAAATACTTGAGTCCTGTCACTGTCTGATGAAGCTGTAGGTATTGTACCTGTAGTTTTAAATCCTTCATTGTCATCGAAAGTTTTCTCAGTTATTTGAGTAGCGCTAGCATTTGTTCCCCCCTCTTTGCAGTAAGGGCAATCGCCTAAGTGCTCTCTAAAAAAATGTCCATTGTTACATTTTTTAAATCCTTGCATATAGTATAGTTTAGTTGTTTTTTAAAAGTCTAATAAACACACCATAGTTACTTATTTCTTCAATGTTACTAAGTATTATTTCGTTAGGGGTATCTTCGTAAATTTCAAACAGATTAAAGGTTTTAGTTATTTTTGTGTCATTTTCGTTTATATAAAAAAATGATGCAAATGTTTTGCCATACCATTCTGTTATTTTATTTCTTCGATATGCTAGTGGAACTAAATCCAAACCAAAAATATCAGTTCCGTTTTTAGCCCATTTAATTTGATTAGTCCCAGAGCTAGTAATTATTTCTGTTATCTGGTTTTTGTATTTTTCAAGGTTAGATTTTAATATTTGTACGTCTTTTGAATTTGGTATTCGCCATCCACCAGAAGATTTTTCTAAAGTATCTCTCAGTAATCTAATTGCAGGTATGTTTAGTAAGACTCCTTTAATTTTTAAAGAATCGAATACATGGTAACAGTAGGCAGGATAATTTTTATCAAACGCTTGTATCCATTGTTCAGTAGAGTTCGCTTCTAATATAGTAGGTATAAATGTCTTAACACTTTTTACATCTAAATAGTTTTGAGCCCATTTTTGATTAAATATTGTTACATAGGGCCTTGATAAAAAGGTCTCTTCAAAGTTTAAGATTGAGTCCATTTTTACTTTTAATACCGCAAGACTACTATCTAGAAAACTAATATTTTTTATTTTTTGATCTATTTCGAGTTTAAGCTTTTTAATATTTGAATCTAGTGAAAGGATTTCTTTATCATTATCTTTTATTTGAAGTTTTAAGTTATCAATTAACTCACTCTTCTTTTGAGAATTAGCCTGAATAGAAATAGTGACTAATACTGAAAAAAGTACATAACTCGCTTTCATAGCAGCGCTGTTTTTAAAGGAATATGGCAATGCTGAAGATAATAAAAAACTAATAATTTATAGCATTATTACTCTACTATAGTATTTAAATAATGATATGATAATCAATAAATTACGATAGCTTATTCACGTTTAGCAAAAATATTGAATTATCTACTCTCTCTTGTTTCTGTTTAATGCCTTCCTTAAAAAAATACTTTTCTTTAAGGCTGACATAACTTCATTAAAAGATTTAGTCCCCTTCTCGATGGAGGATACACTCTCCTGAAGCTTTTTATTAAAGGAGCTATCTTTTAAAACTGTTTTAATAAGTCCGTCTCCCTCTTCTAAATCTTTACTTATTGAAACCAGTGTCATGCTAATTTTATTCGCTATTTGATTAGCGTCTAACATTAATTTAGAAGAATTATTGAGAATTGAATCAAATTTATTAATGTATGTTGAATCTCTTATTAATGCACCTACTATACCTTTGCCTTCATCTAAGTCTTGAGTAATCGAGCTTATCTTATCTGTTATTTTTTTTGTATTATCTGTAGTTTTCCTGATATCATTAATTATTTGCTGAAAATTACTTGATAAAGTCTTATTATTTAAAATATCCCAAAGAACAGAACTTTCTTCCATTTTTTTAGTAATATTATTTAGTTTATGTAATAAACTACTAATTCCTGTTTCTGGTGAGTTTATTGATGCAAGTAATACATCTATATCAAGTGGTGGTATTGATTGTAGTAAGTCTCCTTCTACTATCTCCGAGGAAATGCCCGTTTCACCAGTAATATTCATCAACTTGTCTCCTACAAATCCATCGGAAGAAATAGATGTTTTGGCATTTTTACGAATATGTTTTTGAATTGATTTGTTTATTGACATTACAACTTCAATTATCGTATCATTTAATGGATAAATGTCCTTAACTGTTCCGCAATGCATACCACCGTATCTGACATTGTTTCCAATTTGTAGCCCTTGGATATTTTTGAATCTTGTCTTAACTAAAATTGAAGAGTCCCATAAATTGTTTTTATTTATTATTAAATAAAATAAAGCAACAGTACCTGTAGTTGCAAATATCAAGAATATAATAAGCTTTAGTTTAATTACTTTTTTCATAAATATTTACTTTGGGAAAAACTGTCTTATGTTAATATCATTACTATTCAATAGGGAATTGTAATTTTCATTTGCATAGATTTGTCCATCGTGTAATAATACCACTCTATCACTATTTAGTTTTATGCACTCAATGTCATGAGAAATTATTATAGCTGACGTAAAGTATTTAATTTTTACAATATTTATTAAATTTATAATTTCTCTGCTAGTAGCAGTATCAAGTCCAGTAGTAGGTTCATCGTAAAAAATAATTTTTGGTTTTAAAATTAGTGTCCTCGCTAAGCCAATTCTTTTTCTCATTCCACCAGATAATTCTTGGGGCATTAAGTTTTTTGAGTTAAGCAGCCCTACATCATTGAGAGCTTCATCAACTAATAGATTAATTTGGTGGGTAGATAATTTTAACATTCTTCTTCGTAATGGAAATTCTAAGTTTTCTTTTACACTCATCGAGTCATAGAGTGCTCCACTTTGAAACAAAAAGCCAAATGAGTTTCGGGCATAAAATATTTCTTTTGATGATGATTTTGCTAAGTCTATATCGTTAAAAAATATACTTCCTCGATCTGGTTTTATTAGCCCCACTATGCATTTTATTAGTAATGATTTCCCTGCTCCTGACCTTCCCATTACTACTAGATTCTCATTTTCACGTAAATCAAGACTTATATTTTTTAATATGTGATTTTCTCCAAATGATTTTGTTAATGATTCAACGGACAAAATTATTTTACTGACTGACTCGTTTTTTAAATTCATTCCTTCGGTGTGATTAATTTTAAAGTAACTTTCGGTATGGTTTGATCTATAAACTTTTATAAGTATCCCAGAAGATAAGTAATGCTAACTACAATTAAGTCTATTATAAATACTAAAATAGAGGCAACTACAACAGCTGAATTAGCGCTTTCTCCAACACCCTTTGTATTAGATTTACTTTTAAACCCCTTATAGCATCCCACCATTCCTATTGCAAACCCAAAAAAATACGTTTTTAGAAAAGCTGGGAAAAGATCTGTTATGTTTAATTTCAATATTGTTTCATTAAAAAATAGATGGAAGCTTATATTGCTATCAAAATTAATTGCAAAAAAAGCTCCAATTAGCGCAACCATACTTGCTATGAGTGATAAAAAGGGTAGCATTAATGTGCAAGCAATTACTCTAGTTACTACTAAATATTTATAAGGATTAGTACCACTAACCTCCATAGCATCAATTTGCTCGGTTACCTTCATTGATGCTAATTCTGCACTTACGCTACTTGCAATTTTCCCTGCAAATACCAATGCTGTTAATACAGGCCCAACTTCTCTAATTATTGCGATACTTAAAATTTTTGGAAGTTCAGAGGCAACTCCAAAATCAATCATATATGGTTGTATTTGCAAACAAAAAACAACTCCAATAATGCACGCAGTTAAGCTTATAAGCCCAAGAGACTTTATTCCTATTCTATAGCTTTGATATAGTCCTTCGCTTATTTCATATTCAGGAGTTATCAGTTCTGGGAAAAATTTACCTGCAAAGGATAAAAATGTTCTTAGGTCTTTAATTAAATTATGTTTCAATGCTTAATTTGTAATACGCTCATTTTAAAATTTCCTTAAGCATTTTGACTTAAGATTTTGGGTAAATTATCAATTTTCCTACTTTGGAAACAGAAATGAATCTTTTTTTGAATATTTAACTTTAGTGCCATTTATCGTTGCTGGAAGCCATTTTCCACTTGAGGATTTAATAGCCCTCGTAACCTCTTCGGTGCAGCTCGAACACTCTAACCCAGAAAGTATTTCAATACTCGATGGAGGAATAGTACCATCTTCATCTATCTCCCATTTAGCCACTACTGTATAATTGTATGCATTGCCTGCGATTTGATCATTATAAGTTGCTCCGCCGCCTTGGTATTCTGGGGGAATTACACTTACATTACTCGGATATGCGCGGAGATCTTCTTCGGTATAAATGGCATTTGTATTGACATCATTTTGAGGATCTTTATATACTGGCGTATCTGTAATTACTGCCGTATCTACTGTAGTATTATTCTCTCCAACTTTATCAGTATTTGATTGAAAAAATACATTATAGGTTATTAACGGAATCAAAATCAGTAATGCTATACTAAATACTTTACCCCATACTTCTGTTAATACTTTATTTTTTTCTGGTTTTTCTTTTACTTTAACAATATCTTCAGGCTTACGATATGAGATCTTTCTTTCAGGATGTTTTAGTTGATCGAGCCACTCATTGCAAGATTGAAATCTCTCTTCCCTATTTTTTTGACATGCTTTAAGTATAATTTGGCTAAAAACTGTGCTTTCTTCTACGGTTGGTAATGATTCAAACACAATTTTATTAAAAATGTCGAAGTCGGAAAGGGTATTTTTATCATAGGGAGGCGAACCCTTACATGCACAATAAAGTGTAACTCCTAATGAGTAAATGTCACTACGGTGATCAATTGATTTATCACCCTTTACTTGCTCTGGGCTCATGTAAACTGGAGTGCCAACTTGTATACCTGTTTTAGTAGAGTCAGTTTCGCCTTCTCCAAACAATTTAGCAATCCCAAAATCGAGTATTTTTACAGTGTTACCGGGTAATATAAATATATTAGACGGCTTGATATCTCTATGTACAATACCTTTTTCATGTGCGTATTGAAGAGCCGAAAGTATTTGTTCAAATATTATCAGAATTTCTTTTTCATTTAAAGCCCCTTCTCTTTTTATTCTTAGATTCAAATCTTCTCCCTCCAAAAGCTCCATTATAATAGCAAGTTGTTTAGGCTTGTCTTCAAACCCTATGACTTTTGGAATATTTGGGTGACTTAAAGAAGCCATGTTTATAGCTTCTTTTTTGAATCTTTCTCGAATATCAGAGTTCGTCGATAGCTCTGGCCGTAAAATCTTAATTGCAACTTTTTTTCCAATTAATTCGTGGCTTGCTTCAAAAACAGCAGCCATTCCTCCCTCACCAATTAGCCTATTGATTTTATATTTTTCAATTACAGCTCCTTTATACTTTTCTGTCCATATCTGACTTTTCCCGGCCATCGCTTAAGCTATTTTAACTTCTGAAATTTTGTGCTAGAATAGTTGAATTTTCTTAAAATTAACTTATTCATCTTTATCTATATCATCAAGACTTGACAATACATTGTCAGATTCTTTTTGTAAATTCTTAGAGATAATAACATTACCAAAAATCCCATATCCTATAATCAAATCTTTATCTAAATATCTAAAGTGTGTAATGGAGAAGATGAAAAAATTATCAATACTCACGCTTTTTTCTATAATCGCATCTACAGCGCTATCAACAAAATAGGCTCCTACTCCTATAGCAATGCCATTCTCAGTTTTTTTTGCTATCGATTTATTCAAAGCTGTTTTTAAAGAAATTCTAACTTTTTCAATATGATCTTGTTTGGAAGGATTAGTAAACAATAGAACTAACAAGACAACTATGGTAACAATTAGGTACTTCATGGTTATTATTTTAATTACAAATCAAATTATTTATTTTATTGAAATCTCTGCAATATTTTAGGAAGCTATCTGGTGTCATGTGATAAGATTTTCTTTTATAAGCTCTTTTTATAACGCTCTTTCATGAAATATATATGCTTGTTATCAGTTATGAATTATCTAATAATATAATTTAAACTCTTCTATTTAAATATTTTGAGACTGTTTACTTATTTATCTTAACAGCTTATGAGGTGTAAAAACTAAAGTGAGTAAAATAATATTTCTGTGAAATTACTCAGAATCTACACGAAAAGTAATTGGTTGTCTTCGATATGCCTTTACTTGACGTCCATTTTGAATGGCTGGATTCCACATTGGGCCTTTTCGTATTATACGTATCCCTTCTTCTTCCATTCCATAACCGTGGTTAGTGAGTGATTGTACGTCGGAAATATTACCTTCCTTGTCCACAACAAACTGTACTAATACGGTATATGTACCTTTGGGAGCTCCATTATCAGCAGCGACCTGTCCATTAGCATTACGTTCGAGATACTGGCGCCATTTATTGTCTCCACCGGGGAAACTGGCTTCAATATCTACTTTATCAAAAGTAGTATTTTCGTAAACTTTTTCTTCAATAGCCTCGTGATTTTGCATTTTTGGTGGTGGTGTCAGCGATGCCTGCTCTTTTTTATTCCCTGTCCCGTTTTGGGAAATAGCTAGTCTAACGGGAGCAGGCTTATTTTCAGTCTGTTTCTTTGAGGCAGACGGTAGAGATGTAGCACCAAGTTTATTTTTTATTACGGGGTTACCAACTTGTCCAACTACATTTAATGACATACAAACTGACCCCAGCAAAAAAAATAAATGAACTAAAAGTAACATGGGGTGCTACTTTTAGTTGTATGTAATTGTTATAGACCAACTAGTTAATATTCCAATATCACCCACTGCGTAATCCCGCATAAATAAAGTCCAAGTTTGGAGCACACCTGTTCCAGCGGAATACAAATTGGAATAAGCGGAAGCTGCTGAAACACCACTTGTGGGGCCAACTCCAATAGCTCTCGTTGGGGCATAATTATTTGTGAATGGGGCTAATGCTGTTGACAAATTAGCAGTGCCTATTGAGCTGATGGTTGTATTTACAAAGTTAGCACCATTATTTCCGTGACGGTTGAATAGATTCAAGATCTGTCCATTAGGCGCCCTAAGGTTAAATACCATATCACTAACCCACGTATGCGTCATATTATAGGTTACACTAATTCCTGTAATAGTTCTACCTGATGGGATGGTTATATTTATAGAGCTACTAGCGCCTGTTGCGCTATTATCAGGGACGGCAACTGAAGTAAAATTTGAACCAGTTACACTGGAGATGCTACTTCCTGTTGGGAACGAAGCGACTGCCCCATAGCACCAAGTAGTTGAATTGCGTGCGCACGCTTTAAAATAATACGTACTTGAAGCTGTTAGGCCAGTAATATTTCTATTGTAGGGAGCTATACCAACTGGCGTATAAGAGACAAAAGTACAGCCTGCAGCCCCTACAGTTGGATTACTATTACTGTTACTAAAAACAAATCCTTGTTCAACTATTGGGGCACCACCCGTTGCTGAAATAGTTCCGTTTAGGGTAGCGGAGGTGCTAGTAACTAAAGTAGCTGCTGATGTAACTATAGTAGGACAAACAATTTGTGCGGGGGTATCAAATGGTAGTATGTTTCCATAACTAACAACTGATGCCGAATTTTTAGCCCAAGCTCTAACATAATATCTAACTGATGATGTCAAGCCAGTCACAGGGATAGAAAAACCACCAGTTCCTGAAGGAGGATTTGCAAGCACAGAGATACAGCCTGCTGCCCCAGTTGTCGGGCTATTATTAAGCACAGTAGGATTGGTAACAGAGCTGCTATAAACTACCCCACGTTGAGTAATTGCTGTTCCTCCATCACTGGTAATAGTTCCACCAAGTGTAGCTGAGGTACTGGTGACTAAAGTAGCTTGGGATGTAATAAGTGTCGCAAGATTTGCTGTAGTTGAAACTTGAAGTGGTGTCGAATAACAAAGTCCTGCCGAATTTCTGGCCCAGGCTCTTACATAATAGATAGTAGCTTGCGTTAGCCCTGACACAGAAATATTGTTGTTCCCAATAACTGGAGTAGATGTGAGTGGAGCATTAGAGCAGTTAGCTTGACCAATTATAGGATTGGTAACAGAGCTGCTATAAACTACACCGCAACTTGTGACAGTTGCCCCACCATTTGAAGTTATATTCAGTACAAAACTAGCAGTTGTAGGAGTAGTTGATCCAGAGACAGTAAAGCTAGGACAACCTGCTGGTGTAGTGAAAGACTTCAAGTCTCCATACAATGCTGAATTGGGTTCAGCCAAAATAATATATGCTCTGTAGTAATATGTTTTTACAGGCGACAAACCGGTGATAGTTGCAGAAAAACTACCAGTGCCAGTCCCGGCCTCTACCTTACTACCAGCTACTGTTACATTGGAACTAGATTCACTCCAACAAATACCTCTTCTCTTTCCTGCCAAACCACTCACTCTGCAGGAAACAGTAGAATTTGCAATGTTAACAGAGCTTGAAGTAGCTGGGCCATTGAGACCACCGGTCTCAATGGAAACTTTATTTCCCCAACCTCTAATAGGGTCATCTAGCTTTGTACAATAAAGCCCAGATAGCATAATTATTAGAAGAGTTAAAATTGTAAACGTTTTACTAGTAAAATGTTTCATGGTTAAATTAAACTTTAGAATGTAATACCAACTCCAAGCGTTCCATCAATATATTGGCCATTTGATTTATCGTTTATTACATTTGCTCCGGCCATAATATTAAATTTCCCAACTTTAAAAAATAGCCCAGCTTCTACCTCTGGTCCTTTTCTTTTTAGCGAGTTAACAGTACCCCAAGTACTTGTTTTTGATGAAGGGTTAGCGTAATTAACAATATCTACTCCCCACGAGGGCGTTACTTCTCCAAGGCCACCTCCTAAATAAAATCTAACAGATTTACCTCCAATCATAACCCCGGCAGTATATCCACTACGCTTAACGCTTTTTTGACCATTGAATTCATAATAATCTGTTGCGTTAATCGGGTAAGTGGGGATGGTGTATCCAAAAGTGTTGTCATAAGAGATATCCTGTGTTGCGCTTACGCTTTTAATCCCTGTCTTGTAGCGAAAATAAAATTTCTTGCTTCCCACCGCAATGCTAAAATTGGAGAAAGTAAGATCAAGGATTCCAACGTTTATAAAACCAAAACCTGCACTTGCAGATGGTGTTGATATTATGTGTGAGATGCATGATGACTCGCCACAATTACCTCCTTCAGCTTTCACTGAAACAACATTGCCATTTTTAGTATTGTAAGATGTAATCTCACTGCCTTCTCCAATCGGATTACCTGAGGAGCAATTATTACCAGCATACCATTTCCAATTAGCACCAGATTCTAAACTGCCTCCTTCTGCGGTAAGTCTATAATTTTTACCTTTTAGTTTAGTTGCTGTAATATAATTTGGAGCGATAGATTTTTTTGTAACATTAACCTTGACCGTGGCAAGGTTAGTAGTTGATTTACAATCCCCCTCACCTTTCACGTAATAAATAGTCGTTTCTTTAGGATACGTCGAGTATTGATCTATAGAAGATATTGAGTATGAAGTAGGGTCATCCTTAAACCATTTTAATTGGGTCACGCCAGTCCCCTTACCAGAAACTTTTAATTCAACTTGTTCACCTTCGCAAATGGTAATTGATTTTGCGCCATTATTTATTGATAAATTCGCTAGGACAGGTGTGGGTTTAACTTCTATTCTTATTGATTTACAGTCCTTTACTTCTTTGTCATATTCGTCTCTAACATAGATCGTAATCGTTTCGTTCACTGTATAGCTGCTTAAATACTCATTCTCGCTAACGACCGTCCCATCACAATCATTAATATGCCATCGCCAACTTTTATTTGGTTGTTCTAAACCACCCGACACCTTTAGGTTAATTTTTTCACCTTTACATATGGGGCTAGTAGGGGCACCCGATATAACCACTGATTTTCTTGCCGGGGTTTTATTTTTTTCCTTTTGACTAATTTCGGCTTCTAACACATTTATAGTCTTGCTTATCCAGCCGCCAGTAAGGGTTTTTCCATCTTGGCCTCTAAGAAAATAAGTTGTTGTTTTATTAGGACTAACAGTTATCTCACTTGAGGGACTTGAAAGTAAAATATTTGAAGGGTTAGGGTTAGCGTAATCTTCACGATACCAAACCCATTTTGAGTTTTTACCACATAATTTTCCATCGCCACTAATTGACAATGTGACAGCTTCTCCCGGTTTAATGTTATCTCGCGATGCATAAATCGAAGTAGGAAGAGAAATTGTGCAAGGTAGCGATGCAGTTTCTTGAACTTGCTTCACCTCTGCCTTAAAAGATGAAAATGTAGCCCCCTCAAAGAACCATTGGCTAGGATTAGAATTTTCGCCATCTGCATTATACCTGTTTAAGTCAATTGTAAATTTCTTTAATTCTCGTATGCCTTTACAATTGACAAATCTAATTTCAAGAACTAAATCAGATTTCAAACCCCTACCCACATATTTATTTCTGATGCCAGACATTTTTAGCTTAAATGCAGTCTTTTTTATCCCAGCTCCAAGCCCGCCCCCACATGGATTTTGAACATTTTGAACTAATAACTCAATTCCAGGTTCAGCCGGAATTCTCCCTTTATTTGTATAACCACCAAGTTGCCCATAGCTGGGTATGTAAAACGATAATAAAACCACTAGCGTAAGTGCATTTGCAATCTTTTTATCAGGTAGAAGATTTCTCATACTTATATTATGTGTATTCGTTAATATTTTTTAAAAATACCAAAAAAATGACAAAATATATAGCGCAGTCCATTCAAAAAAGTCCTTAGTGTATACGAAAAAATACTTATTTTTATAAGTGGTTATTCCAATTAGTTACACAAATAATAGTTTCCACTTATTAAATTATTGAATATTTTATTTTAACATTACTTTATTAAACCTATAACTATGCCAAGCTTGACAACATTAATGTTTTTTTTAGGAGGGTTTTATTTAGCAGCAGCTGCTTATTCATTAATAAGCGGTAAAAAGCCAAGCAATCTCTTATCAATTACAGAATTAAACTCCACTATTCTTTCAAAAGGGGGTGGTTGGGGAATTCTTATTCCATTAGTAGATCTCTTGGTGCTATTTTATAACTTAACCTACACATCCTTTTGGTTTGTTGGAATCTTAATACATTTTTTCGCCTGGTTATTCAAATGGGTTTGGGAGGAAGTGATAGTTGCAGGCGGTTACTTTATTTTTTCAATAATTTGGCATTATGCTATCAAGTGGCCATGGAAAGTACTGTTATTTTCATTTACTCGAATTGGATCAAGTTTGAAATTAAACCTTTTGTGGGTTGGCTCATTGGCGATTTTTTCTTCTTTGGGAGTAATGTTTTTAGGCCGGTATTTGGTACAAACTTTTGAATTATGGCCATTCCTAACTTATCTTTTTGGCATCTTAGCTATAATTCCAATTGGGGTAGGACTTTCAATTGTAATACAAAGAATCAATGGGAAAAGTTCCGACGAGATTAAACAAGGATCCAGAAAGTTTTTTGATCATCTAGCTTTTATTGTTTTAGCAATTTTCTTTATTGGGCTCGCCGAGGCATTTTTAATTTACATCGGCACCTTCACCTCCCTTTCTCCCATTTTCTCAACTCTTTTTGCTGGAGGAAATCTTTTAGGAGCACTACTTATACTGATTAATTCAGTAGTAATTATTTTTTCGCTTGCAGCACTACCTTCTTTCTCTAGTCAATATCAAGGTTCAAATAAAGATGTAGTAGTAGATTTTTTTAAATATTTGATTCGAAATAATTGGGCAAAGTATATAATATCTGCACCTGCAATGCTGATCCCACTTTTAATTGCATGCGCCATTCCATATATTATTACGCAGGGAGTTTCTTACATGGCAGGAAAAGTTTCAAATGAAGTATTTGAGTTACGGCTTTCACAACTAACAAAAACACGCGATAGTATTCCTGTATATAATTATGCTGATTGGCTTGATGTAAGTAAGGTGTCTGATGATTCATTAAAAGGGCTACAGGATAAGGACAGGGAGCGGATTAATGCAAAAATGAGCTACGCCAGTACTGTTTCAACAAAAAATTATTTAGATGAGTTTTACAGTGCGCATTCATCAGAATATGGAGCTGCGCCCGTTGGGGCTATGATTTTTCTGTTTAATGAATTTTTCAAACTTGAAAATAGTGCCATTAGTACTACACCAATGCCTAAAGAGACTTTGGTGGCTGATACATCTGAACTGAATGCAATAAATTCTCAGACTATACCTCAAATCCAGCAAAATCAAAAAGAGATAAATAGCAGAATTAGCAATTTGCAACAAGATTTGAATGCAGTATGTAATCCTAATTATGTACGTCCTAGCACTGAAAATACTTCCAAAAGCCAATCTCAACAGAATCAAGTTCAAGAGAAGGAGCCTACCTTTAAAGATGTGGACGATTGCGAAAGGGAGCGAAATTATTATAGAGATCAAATAAGTAATTCTAATAAAGATAAAGCTAATGCAGATAAGCAATTAGCAAGAGCTCAGCAAGTTGCAAAGTATTTAAAGGAAATTTATGAAGCTGAAAAGTCAAACGATAGTAATGGGGGAGCTTCTTCTAAAGTAGCATTTCTACTCATCTCGCTATGGCTGTGCCTATTAGTGGGTCTGGCATTTGGAGCAGCTATTCCTATGTTTGCGCAAGTGAATCATCATCTTTATACTTCAGAAAATAATGGCGATTTATATGTCATGGATAATATTCGTAAGGCTAATTCTTTAAATCCAAACCAGCCGTTACTTGGCATTATTTTATTTTCTACGCTTCTTTACTTTGGTTCATCATCTGAGATTCCTGGCATTTCAAAAATTAAAGATTTGCTGCCTCCACTTCCAAATCTTGAGACTTTATTCAAAGATTTTAGCAGCTCCTCATCCTCTGAGGATACTATAACGAATGATAAAGAAAACGCAACTGATTCAGATGTCACTGAATCAGTACCAGCTGCTGCGGACACCACTGCCGCTGTGGCGGAGATGCCAATCTTTGAGACTAATGAAGTTGATACACAGGCTGAGTACACTGGAAGTAATTTTAATTATGACAAAAACCTTCACATAACTAATGGCGCTCCAGGTAGTTATTATGAAGTAACTGTCTCATACGTTGTAGATGAAAACGGTTATGTAACAGACGTGACTTCTAGCAGCGGCCATGGTTATGGATTGGAAGAGGAAATGGTTTCCGCAATTCAAAGAACTTCAGGTGAATGGAAGCCTGCTATGAAAAATGGAGTAGCTGTTAGTTGCAGAATTGAGAATACTTTTTCTTTTGGTGAAAAAAATTAATTTTCTAGTAAAGATGGTTTTGGTGTAATTTTTCTTTGACGTCGTAAAGCTGTATTGCTTCCCTAAATTTGCTAACCCTATCTTAAGTTAGCAAGTTTAGGGGGCTCTACAAATCTTCTAAACCATTACTTATTTTAAAAAATAAGTGTTTAATTTCTTTTAATTGTTTTTTCTTGTAGGAAAATTTATTCATCCCCGAATTTTCTTCTTCTTACTCCTTTATTAAATCGCTGAATTTATCAAAATCTTTTCTCCCTTTTCCAGCCCGCAAGTCTTAGTCTAACATAATTTTCACATTTTATTTGAAATACGAAAATATTTCTTTCGTTTTTCATGTATATGAAAATACTATTGATTGTACTAGTTAGCCTTTTTTCAACACTTTTTATTGCTCCAGAAAGCCAAAATCCACCCCCTTACATTGGAATTGAGAAAATTCACTCACAACTTTGGAAAACTGAAATAGGTCGAACTTCATTTAGATCTAATATATGTATCAATAAAAATATTCTTGTAATTGGATCAAATGGTGATTATTTCAGGGATGGGGGTATAATTGATGTAAAATCTGGTGTTTATTTCATCAATCCTGAAACTGGTAATATTTTACACTCTGCGAGCAAGGGCAAATGGGGTGATTTTGATGTTAATGGTACACTCGTTTACGGTGATAGAGTTTTTTTTGGAAATGATAATGAGGAATTTATATGTGCTAATTTATATGGCAATATAATATGGAAAAATCTAGCATCGGGTGATATTGAGGCTGAACCCGTAATGATTGATATAAATGGTAAAAAGGCAATTGTTTATGCAACAGAATTGGGAGAAGTCAAGGCTGTCAATCCAGAAAATGGTAGATCTCTATGGTCTTATTTTACACCTGGATTTAGCGGTTGGAGAGAAGGGGATAGTCGGCCAATTTTTAAGGTAAAAGCTTTTTTGTCTAGCACTGAATCATTTTTTACAAAACCTGTGCTAGCAGATGTGAATAAGGATGGAGTCTCTGATATTATTTACTCCTCACTTCCTAATGATATAGTGTGCATCAGCGGACGTAATGGTGCACTTTTATGGTCTATAAGTCAGAAAGATGATTCATATAGCTACAATATTGACTATAAAAAAATAGATGGTACAACTGAGTTTTGGCTATCTACCTCAACTTATAATTCCCAAACGGAAAAAAGTTATTTATCTATAACTAGAATAAGTCAAAAGGGTGAAATTCTAGGAAAAATTCCAATTCAGGAGTCTGGTAGTTCAAGTTTTTCTCTTAATTCCCTCTCTCTTGATGACGGGAAAGGGATATATGCTACGGAGGATTCTCTTTTTATCTTTGAAAATCTTAATCTTAAAAATACCATTTATATTGGTGATACATTTCATGTTAAATCCTACTGGGATACTGAAGAGCGCACAATAAACAGAGTTTACCGAGATCAATTATTTAGCTCTCACTCTTTTAAGTATAGAGGCCAAGACAACTGTATTGCATTATTAAGTCAATATGATTTAGCTAATTATGAAAATGGATTCCTTACAATAGTTTCCCTAAATAATAAGAAAGTTGTTGCTCGACTAGCTCTACCAGGTACAAGCGAGATGCCCCCTCAAGTAGGTGACTTCAATAGGGATGGGATTACAGATCTTTTAGTAAACTGTTCTGATGGCAGACTTTATTGCTATCAACTCAATTAATTTTTTATGAAAAAACTCGATAGGGTTGGGCGTATTACAAGTTTATTTTTTTTACTGGGTTTAATTGGTTTAATATTTGGTTTAAGGCGCTGCAATAATAGTTACGCTAAACTCAATGGAATTGAACCTTTGCACTCCAGTCAAGATATTCCGTTTATTAATTTTGAAATTAATGCTTCAAGAGATACGGTAGTTTATACTTCAATAGGTACGTCTCTTACATTTCTAGCTGGCACGTTGGTTACAAAAACTGGGATAATTATAAAAGGGAAAGCGACAGTAAGGGTTAGAGAATTTCACGATGCTATTTCTATCTTAAGAGCTGGTATCCCAATGCGGTTACAAGCTGATAGAAATGCTTTTTTGCAATCATCGGGAATGTTAGAAATAAGGGCTTTTCAAAATAATGAAGAATTAGAGGTTGGTTCGGGTAAATATATTAATTCTGAACTTGCTTCTTATCGTACTACAAAAGATTATCAGTTGTACTTTTTAAAGAATGATAATGATTGGGAGAAGACGGAGGGAAAGTTTATTTCTAAGCCTAATTTACGAAAGCAAAGTCGTCTTATAGAATTATTAAAATTACATAACGAGAAAAATGAGAAAAGTGAAGTGCAAGATATAGTTTTTGAACTTTATGGTGATGAACATGCGGCTCCAGAGCTTGAACCCTGGAAGGGTCAAAAGTGGAAAATATCGAAGCATAAAGTTACTCAAGAGGTTGTAGAGGCGTTTCGTATAAACTGGGATAGTATTAAAATTGTTAAAATAAACGAAAGCAAATTAAAGTATAAGTTGGCATTTTGGAAAAAAATGTATCAACCTGATTATAATACAGAAGTAGTAAAGCATTTTCTTGTAGATGTAACGCCAGTGAATGATAAGCTTACAAACAGGGAAATATCTTTGACAATGAAAAATCGTTTTTTGAAAGCGGATAGTATTCAGAAAGAGATTGAAAATGAAACGGCGCGATTAAATAAAGAAGCAGATTTACTAAATGCCTTCAAAATCAATAGAATGGGAATATGGAATATTGATCGGACCTTAAGTTTAACTGAGTTTTTACCCATAAAAGCAAATTTTGATTTTCAAACAACCTTAAAAAAGTCTCAAAAAGTTCGACTTTTTTGTGTGCTAATTGAAGATAACTCAGTAGTTGATTTTCCCAATTGGCAAAACGAACCCATTTATCTATCAAAAGAGCGGGCTATGCAGCTAGTAGCTGTCTTGCCATCGGGAAATATAGCATTTGTAGATTTTGAGCAAATTAAACAGAGACTCTCATCAGGTTCTTCTAATTCATTTGTTACTTCTCAGAAACCATTGAATGACTTTATAACTTACTTGATGAATTGATCAAATCAACTAATGACAAAAATACTTTTCATTTCTCTATTTTTAATTATTGTAATATCTGTCGTAAGCGCAATTTGTCTTTCAGATAAGCCTCCTTCTATTTTGATGCCTGTTAAAGGTGCTTCAAGAAGTAGTTATGATCAGAAGTCATTTGGCGCTCCAAGACAAGGGCATACGCATAAGGGGGTTGATATCTTTGCAAAAAAAGGAACCGATGTACTAAGCGCCACTTCAGGGCTGGTAATATTTACCGGCTACTTATCGCTTGGAGGTAAAGCGGTAACTATAATTAGTCCAGATCTAAAATTTTTATATTACGCGCACCTGGATACTATAATCATTTCGAAGCTTTCGTGGGTTTCCGCTGGGCAGTTAATTGGCAAAGTTGGTAATACAGGAAATGCTAAAAAGACTCCTTTTCATTTGCATTTTTCAATTAGCAGAGCGGTTCCCTATAAAAAATATTTTGATCCTGTTCCTCTTTTAAATGAGTACTTAGATTCTAAGTTATATTATTGACGATTACAGCAGGCATATTAATCACTCGAAATTATGCAGCACGAAGAGTGCAGACAGGGTTTAATCTGCTATCTCTCAGGCGTTAACAACAGCAGAACTTAAACCTAATTAAAGACCTATTTTATTAAGTAATAATGGCCTAATTTATGTATCCCTAAAAAGCATACAGATTAAAAATTGAATACAATTCTTCATAGCTCACATTTTTTGGTGCAAATAAAAAAACAGGTACGAGATAAAACACATAACTGTCAGATTATCAGCATAAATACCGAACTTGAATGAGTGATTATCTGATTAGCTAGTTAATGGAGCGGTACCTAAATATTTAAAATCTGAAAAGTTTTTAATGGATTATGAGCATTGTTTT